>SDBU01002471.1_pt1 | contig 24496 bp, 22 predicted proteins | sample 2277071 | NCBI WGS metagenome assembly SDBU01 (sample SAMN10397929, study PRJNA504765) | marine sediment metagenome | isolation source: marine sediment core GS08_GC12, 126 cmbsf | place: Arctic Ocean: Gakkel Ridge, Loki's castle | collected 2008
CAACTACAGCACCAGGCCCAACGCAAACAGTTACAGAGACCATATCCCACTTTGTCTGTTCCTACGATTCGCAGGAGTTCGCTACAATTGGTGCCTTAGCAGCCCATATGGAAGCCGAGCATGCACTGGAAGGGCTGACGAAGCTTACTGTCAATGGTGAGGCATACGAACTAAAAGTCGAGCCAAACTGGACTTTATTAGACGTTTTAAGAGATAAACTCAATCTAACAGGAACGAAGCTGTCATGCGACATGGGTGAATGCGGGTTCTGCGCTGTCATAATGGGTGGTAGACCCATATTATCGTGCATGGTACTGGCTGCCACCTGTGAAGGTAAGAATATTGAAACCATCGAGGCTTTGGCAGATCCAGTAACAAAAGAGCTTCACCCAATACAAATAGCTTTTAAGGAACATGGCGGCATGCAGTGTGCCTTCTGTACTCCAGGTTTCGTAATGTCAGCAAAAGCTCTACTGGATAGAAACCCCAGTCCAACGCTTGATGAAGTAAAGGTAGCGCTATCTGGAGTACTTTGTAGGTGTGGCAACTATCCCGGAATATTTAATTCCGTTATAGCTGCCTCACAGTAAGATGACTTGGAGGAACCACACTATGAGTAAAAAGTATATTGAGGTAAACGACGTAACACGACGGTACCTAAGGGAGCTCTGGCGCACAGATATTGACGATATTAAGATACTGAGAGGGCTATCTCGCGATCGGGAAGCGTGGGCACGATTTAATAGTGAAAGCCCAGAGAATAAAAGGAAAATGTTTAATTTTATGTCAGAGCATAAGCTGAGGAAGTTTAAGTTCTAAATGTTTAGTATAAACAATTAGATATTCGTCCACGACAAAGAACAATCACATAAGGAGGAATAATATGGCGGAATTTTCAGTAGTAGGACAGCGAGTCCCACTAGTAGACGCCAATGAAAGAGTAACAGGAACGGCTCAGTTTACAAATGACATCCAGTTGCCCGGCATGCTTCATGCGAAAATTCTGACAAGCCCCTATGCACATGCCAAGATAACAAACATTGATACCAGTCGTGCTGAAGCACTGCCCGGAGTTGAAGCTGTGGTCACATACAAAGACGCTGAATCACTGGCGGCACCAATGGCAATGGATCAGCCTGTTATCTCTGATACAGTTAGATTCGTCGGTGATATTGTGGCTGCAGTAGCTGCTACAGACAAGCACATAGCCGAAGAGGCCCTCGGCCTCATAGATGTAGACTACGAAATACTCGACTTTGTTCTCGACTCGGAAGAGGCAATGGAACCAGGAGCACCTCAGGTCCATCCTGAGATAACAAACAACAATGTAGTAAGCATTGACCCGCTGGTAGAGACATTCGGCGATGTAGATGCAGGTTTCGCCGAAGCTGATTTTATAATAGAAGATAGGTATACGACCCAGTTCACTTCCGCTTGCGCAGCAGAGCCACGCGCTACTATAGCCAGCTGGGACGCCAGTGGCAAGCTAACAGTCTGGTCTTCACAGCAAAGTCCATCGGAGAACCTTGGCACATTAGCTGGAGTTTTTGGAATCCCCATCACAAAGACAAGATTCATCACTACATATACCGGGGGTGCCTTTGGCAACAAATACATGCTTGGCTTCGAACCACTCACTGCCTTAATAGCTAGAAAAGCTGGCAAGTCAGTGAAGCTTACCTTCAATGCCAGAGAGGAGATTACCGATGGAAGGCTGCGACACCCCTCTGTACTATATATTAAACTAGGGTTCAAGAGTGATGGCTCCATCACGGCAGTCCAGGCAAGTCATATTCTGGATACCGGTGCATACGTTGATTGCGGATTGGGAGTCGTTGGATGTTCGCTAGGCAATGTCTCGTATGGCCGTACATTCAAGTGCCCTAATGTGCAGATTGAAGGATACACCGTCTATACCAATAAGCCCATAGCTGGTGCTTACCGAGGATTTGGATACCAGCAAGGTAATTTTGACATAGAGTTGGTCTTGAATAGAGTAGCAGAGAAAATTGGTATGGATCTCGTTGAATTTAGACTCAAGAGTTGCTGGTCGTCAACTGAGGAGGCACGCGCAAACGGAGTAGAACTGGTTGACCACTGGGGCTTACCCGATTGCATCAGGCAAGGTGCTGAAGCGATAGGCTGGCAAACTAAATGGAAGGGCTGGGACCAACCGGTGGCTGTTAATGGCACTAAGAGAACAGGCATTGGTATGGCTACTGGTACTATGGGTGCTGGTGGTGGTTGGGCTGGTCAGGGTTCTGCCATCGTGAAGCAAAAGCAGGATGGTACATTCCATTTGATCACCGCAGTTTCCGACCTTGGGGGTGGGCAAAAAACGGTACTATCACAAGTTTGTGCTGAGGCGGTGGGCGCCTCACTCGAAGATATTGCCATTACTTTCGGTGATACAGACACCGGTCCATATAGTCTTGGTGTGTACGCTGATAGATGCTCTCATGGTCAAAGTATCTCAATCAAAGAGGCAGGAGAAAGTGTTAAAGCGCAGCTCATTGAGAGAGCCGCCGCAGTGCTGGAGCTGCCTATGGACGAGCTAGAGGCTAAGAACAGCCAAGTATATGAAAAAGCAAATCCCGAGAATTCGGTATCGTTTGCAGAGTTGGCATGGGCTAATTGGGCTTACCCCGATATTATGGCTACAGCAGCTAGTGGCTGGAGTAATATGGGAGACGTTGGAGGCGGTGGTGCTCAATTTGCTGAAGTGGAAGTGGATACCGAGACAGGTCATGTTGAAGTATTGAGATTGGTCGCTGCTCACGATTTTGGTGTTGCAATAAATCCAACCAATGTCGAAAACCAGATAATTGGAGGGATAATGCAGGGAGGCCTTGGGCATGCTTTAAGAGAGGATGTTGTGTTAGATTCATCTACTGGCGTTGTACTTAACTCAAACTGGCTGGACTATAAGGTAAATACAGCTCTGGACACACCCCCGATAGATCCGATACTGGTTGAAACGTTTGATCCGATGGCTCCGTACGGAATCAGAGGAGGAGGTAATCCCCCGTTAATAGCGACTTCTCCTGCCATCTTGAGTGCCATACGTAACGCCATAGGAGTTGACCTGAAAGAAATACCGGTAACACCCGATGTAATACTAAAAGCTCTGGGGAAAATTTAGGTTGGTGGAATAGGAGGTTAAGAGATGAAGAAGTTTAATTTAATTAATGCCTCAACGATAGATGGGGCGGTCTCAAGCCTGAAAGAGCACGGGGGAACAGCAAAGATAATAGCCGGTGGGACTGACCTTCTTTGTGTAATGAAGGATAATATAAATCCTGTTTACCCAGAGGTTTTGGTGAATGTAGAATCGATTCCAGACCTGGACTACATAAGGGAAGAAGCGGGCTTACTGAAGATTGGAGCGCTGGCTTTAGTTGAAGATATTGCCGAAGATACTACAGTTAAGGGCAAGTATGTCTCACTCGCCCAGGCAGCTCACGCGGTGGGCACACCCCTGCTTAGAAATATGGGCACAATAGCTGGCAATTTATGCCAGGAAACAAGGTGTTGGTATTACAGGGCTCATAACAACCGTTTCTACTGTTTCAGGAAGGGTGGAACCCTATGTAACGCTATGGCAGGAGATAATAGATACAACGCTATCTTGGGAGGACAAGTATGCTTCGCTGTCTGTCCCTCTGATACGGCCATAGCACTGACAGCTCTAGGCGCAACTATAATCACCACCGAAAGAAGTATTGCGATTGAGGATTTCTATAAAACACTGGGAAATGTTCTTGGAGCGAATGAGATCATCACCGAGATCCAGGTGCCTGAACCAATATCCGGGACGAAGCAGACCTTTATCAAGTATAGTCTGAGAAAAGCTATAGACTTTGCCATATCAAGTGTAGCTGCTTCTATTACACTTGATGGTGGAGTGGTAGCCGATGCCAGGATTGTAATGGGTGGTGTGGCTCCGGTGCCATACAGGGCAACGGATGCCGAGGATGCGTTAAAAGGTGTGGCCGTCAGTGAATCATCGGCTGAGGCAGCAGGTGTTGCCGCTACTAAAGATGCACTGCCCCTGGCCAAGAATGCTTATATAATCCAAATAACCAAGACTTTAGTGAAAAGGGCGATACTAAGTTTAAAGTGAGGTATTTATAGTAACCATACCCCTCAAACCATACATCTTAAGGATATCTTACATTTGTAAGGTGGCAAGATAAAGTGAGGGGTATGGTCATGTAGTAAATTGTATGGAATCGGCATTAATTCCATGTTATAGCTCGGGTTTAAATACAGTGATACGCCCCAGATGAATTAGGGCATGGATAAACCTGAGGGTATGTCCTGGCGTAATTTAAGAATTAAATTGCGCCACAGGGGACCAGGCGGGTTTTATCTACATTGTTGGGGAAGTCTTTGTATGACCGTATCTCAACATGATATTTTGCTCGACAAACCAAGGTAAACCCGGCTGCTATCCAATTAGATGCCCGTGGTAATAGCTTGTTTTTGTGCTGCATGAGGATATGCATGAAGAACTACCTGATAAAACTGAGGCTTCTACCCAGAAGTTTTGCTATGCTTATAGTAACAGCAGTTTTATTGCTTGCAGTATTTACGTTTCAAGTTAATTGCCCTATATGTAACACAATAGTTGCTGATAGTTCTGGAAACAGCCTCGACAACTTGAAGGTTCTTGAAGTCAGTTCAGAAATCCTCGACTACAAAACTGAGCATCAGTGGTGCCAGAACTCATATTTATCATTGACAAGCAAAGTGTATATCTCGCTTGTCAATGAAGGCTCCGAGCCCCTAGCTATTCCCATGGTTATTAAGGGAATAATACCACCGACGCGTTTGGAGCGGAATATGGTTGTAGAAAATGCCAATCTCATCCAACTTGAAATTCTGGGTAATGAGACTAAGCATATTGAAATAGTTGTAAAGATAAAGAGAATAGGTGCCAAGTTTCGGGGAATACTGGGTATTTCTGATCTTGAGTTCCTAGTGATTACCGACCCCGACGAGATAGTGGCTAACTGTCCTGTTTGTGGGAGCAAACAAAAGGTAGACCTAATCAAACGACTTAAGGTTAATTCCCAATGAAATTAAAACCAGGTTTCAACTTGGTAATGGTAACTGGGTTAGTAATAGGGATTTTGGCTGTAGCAGCTGAGGCGTATTTCAAGGTTCAACCACCATCAGCTTATGGGATATGCCTACTTGGCCATCCTAGAGATCTAACTACTTGGGTAGCAAACAATGTTTTTGGGGCAAATTGGGTGTCCACCGAGGCATTTGTGGTTTTTCCCGCATTCACAGTTATTGGTGTTTTGATCGGATCTTTTATAGCAGCCAACAGAAACAAGGAGTTAAGATTACGCCCCGGTCCTGTAAGGAACAAATTTTTTGCTTTCATGTTTGGTTTTTTAGTAGTTAATTTCGGTCTACTATGGGGGTCATGTCCAATTAGAACTACAGTCCTTGCCTCTTATGGTAATTTCATAGCAGTAATAGTACTTGCTTCCATTATAGTTGGAGTGATTATTGCCAGTATATACGTACGATTGAGAGCAAGGAAGGACACAAGATTATGATTCCGATTGCAGCCACATTGGTTATCGGAGGTATTATTGGTTATCTCGGACAGAGATCCAGGTTCTGCATCGTAAGCGGAGTCAGGGATTATTACTTACTCAAGGACTCCTATCGAATCAAAGGTCTTCTTGGGCTTGTCATAGGAGTGCTACTCAGTATCATGATATTCAAATTGGTGGGTGGAGATGTCTCTGGTTTCCCCATGTTAGTACAGATGGAATCGATGGGATTTTTAGGTGCAAGTATAATCGGTGGTCTGGGGATAGGTTTTTTCTCTGTTCTGGCTGAAGGTTGCCCATTTAGACAACATGTAATGGCTGCTGAAGGAAGTGAGTCAGCTATGACTTATTTGCTAGGTTTCTACATAGGCATAGTCTACTTTAACTTGGTTACTATTAGGTTATTGGATTTGCTGCTCACAATGACCAGCTAGTCTGTGGGAGAGATTAGGTGAAGAAGACTTTAATATTATTCTGGGTGACATTGCTTATTGCATGCACTGTTGTTGGATGTTCTGAGGAAACTGAACAGGCTTGGACCTATAGTGACCCCGCCGAGTCAATAACCAGCAAAGTAGGTAAGGAGTTTTACATCTCTCTAGGTTGTAAAAATCATAGCGGCAATTACAATTGGTATGCAATCTATAATCAGACATTGCTGGAATTGGTAGACAGTGGACTTGATATGAAAGAAGACGTAGTATCGGAGAACAATGGCACTAAGTGGTTCAGATTCAATGCATTAAAGAGTGGTAACACAGAGATAACAATGTTGTACGAGCAGTGGTCAGAAATAAATAGGAAACAACTGGATAAGAAAGTATTTTTAGTGATTATAGAATAGAAAGTTTCTGATTTTCGATTACTGTTAACAATTACTGAGTCATTATCCTTAGGAAATCAAGGAACGGGGGCAGACATAAGCGGTGATTACATTGGAATCCATCGATATAAGAAATCTCCTACAGTAGTTGATGAGGTGCTAGAATTGAGACAATTTCCCAAGTATAGAGATCAAGGCACCTTGTGTATAGCCGTATTGATTACCCATGGAATTCTTTGCCTTGGTGTAGGATTGAACACTGGTAATTTTTGGAAACAGAGCAATAGGGCGAGGGAACATGAAACTCATTAGTATTCTCATGGCAGCATTAATATTAACTTCAGCTACCGTTATGGGTTGTGAACAAACACAAGTGGTTATCAAAATACCCCATAACAACTATGTCACTAAGGATTATGACTATCAGATATCATACCCGGCAGAATGGGAATTAATAGAATGGGAAACACATATAGCACTCGCCCCAATCGGTGAGTTTTCCATGTACGCAGAAATCTATATTCCTGATCAGCATATCCCAATCGATACTTGGCTTTCCGGTCAGCCACCGTGGTGTTCACATTTCCAACAACTAGATCGTTTTAAGAATGGTTATTCATTCACCGGTGTTTATGGTGAAGATCCTATTTATGGCATGGTGCACGTTAAAGAGGCCAAGGATAAGTATTGTGTAATATCACTCGCATGTCGCGAGGAATTACAAGACTATCGCAATTTCAGACTCCCAGATGAGCTACAACTTATACTCGATACATTTCAACCGATTAAAAATGATGCGACAGTTACATATATACCACCCTCACCTCCCCCGATGTCGGTAGCCATTGATCAATTATATGCAGAGTATATGGCAGATGAGGTAGCAGCCAATGCCAAATACACAGGGGAAAGGCTGGCCTTTTGTGCAATAACGGTAGATGAAGTACATGGCTTTGAATTTACCGGTTTAGGTGGTGTTCTCGTTGACTTCGAGGATGAGGAGATTAATATCTATATTCTGTCTGACTCCGTTAAATTCCAGCCGAGATATTCCGGAATTATTTTGAGTATCGGGGAGGATAACAGGGTAGATATTGTGGGTGAAGTTCAGGGCCTTATAGGTGGCTTTCTTGTCGTGGCAGATTGTTGGATTGATATTGTTAGCGGTACAGCACCTCTACCCTATTAAAGCATAACAACCTGCCAAACTTTTTAGCAATTACCTAAACAACTAGCTAAAAGGTTTGATCATAGAAGTTCAGGTTTTGGGATTATATATTTTTATCTGGTAACCGTTAAACTTCTGGCACTGCTACTGACAGGTACCGCCTAGAGGTTCAGGATATCTCTGACCTGCCCCCATAAGGTGTACCACTTGTTAAGTTAGAGTGACCGGCATAGTCGTTATAATCAGGCTAGTAGTATTGGATACGTAGGAACCTCTTTAACTTGTACAGAACATTAATTGTGTGAAAGCCCTGAATTTTGCAGACATCGCGATGTTAATGTTTACCCCATCATCAGCTGCCCGGTATTACTACAGTGCATTTCCGCAAAATGCTTGAGACTCTAACTCTATAGGTGTTGACACTAATTGGGGCAGGTCAGTCAATCAAAGGCACTGGCCCAAAGAAGGTAGCTAAACTTTTACTATGCTTGCCTTAGCAAGCGAATAATTTCGCCGAGTTTGGGTGTTTTACCATACATCAGCAGGAAGACCCTAAACGCCTTTGCCGCCAGCCACAGCCCGCCTATTATCCCCACTATCAGTAAACTGATGCTCAAGAGCAGCTCCCAGACCGGAATTTCAGACGTGCCCAGCCGGATGAAAACCATCATTGGGGCAGTTATGGGAATCATGGTAAGGACTGTTCCAATGACGTGGCCGACGTTGTCCTTGAGGAAGAAGATAAAGACATAAAAGGGCAAGATGGCGGGGAGGATAATAGCCACCGTCATTTGCTGGCTTTCCTTGGCAGTGGCACCGATAGCGCCGATACCTGCCTGAATGACGGCAAAGAACAGGTAACCCAGGATAAAGTAAACTATTCCCAGAATAAGGAGATTGGCCGGTATCTGGATTTCACCGAATTCACCGCCGATAGTGGTTGAAGCCAACCTCAGTAGAAACACGGCTGATAGCAGCCAGATAACTATCTGTACCAGTCCGGCAGCGCCAAGCCCGAGCACCTTCCCGATGAGCAACTGCCGGGTAGAGACAGATGAGAGCAGTATCTCCATTATCCGGTTCTCCTTCTCCTCACCTAGTCCCTGGAGCAGGTAACCGGATGAGCTGCCGATAGCCATAACCAGCAGGAAACCGAATACTAAGGGGAAAATAAAGGTGCCAACACCACCCTGGTCATCAGCTACCTGGCCGGTTTCATCCAGTATGACAGTGCCCAAGAGCAGGGGGGACCTGACGCGAAGTTGAATCTCCTCACTGGCTCCCTCAAGAAGGTTACTCAATAAAAAATCCCTGATAACCGCTCTGGTTTCCGCAGCCGGTTCCAGCTCTTTCTCTTGCGTAAATCGGGCAATAACACCAGTTGCAACATAATCTGAAGGAATGATGATGTACTCGTCAATCTCTTCCTCAAGCAGGGCTTCGGTAGCATTTTCCGGTGTGGCATAGGGGGTTAGTTCAACTTGATTCCACCGGGTGTAGCTGTTGAAAATACCCACCTCGTCCACGTAGCCGATGGTTACTATTTCGGTGGGGTCTGAAGTATCCATACCCGCAACGACCTGATTGATACCGATAGCGATTAAGGCGATCATCGGAAAAAGAAGGGTCATTATTACAAACCCTTTTCTCTTCAGTACGTTTAGGAACTCGTGTTTCAGTATCAGGAGAATCTTGCTCACTGTCCTTCACCCACAATTTGAAGGAATATATCGTGCAGGGGAGGGGTTGACACTTCAAAGCGGTTAACCGTTACTCCCTGGCTCACCAGTTGTGCCAGGATTTTCTGGGGTGGTGCTTCTCCATCCAGGAACAGCTCCACGTGTCCATCGTAGTCCTGCCTCTTTGCCACTCCCTCTATTTCACCCAGCTCCCCCTCGTATTCCAGGATAACTGAATTGTTCCGGTACCTGGACTTGATTTCTGCCAGCTCCCCATAGAGGACACTGCGCCCCTTATTTATCATAAATATGCGGTCGCAAAGCTTCTCGACTTCATTCATACGGTGGGTACTCAGGATAATCGCTCTTCCCTGTTTTTTGAGCCCGATGGTCAGCTCTTTGATTAGTTCGGAGTTAACCGGGTCCAGATTGGCAAAGGGCTCATCCAGGATAATTAGCTGGGGGGAATGTATGATGGTGGTCAGGAACTGAATAAGTTGCCCCATCCCCCGGCTCAACTCCTCTATCTTCTTATCCTTGTGAGCTAACATGCCGACCCGTTGCAGTAGCTCTTCCGCCCTACTACTTATGAGCCTTACCTCCATGCCCTTTAGGGAAGCCAGATACGTCAGGGACTGGAGCACGGTCATTTTCCTGTATAGCCCCCTCTCCTCGGGCAGGTAGCCAATTCGGTTCTTGGTATCCTCATTGAGACTGCCCCCCAGGACATTTACCTCACCTGAATCGGGCTTGATGATATCCATAATCATCCTTATGGTGGTTGTCTTGCCGGCACCGTTGGGGCCGATTAAGCCAAATATCTCACCCTCCTTTACGCTAAAGGAGATACCATCAACCACCCTGGAATCATTGAAGGATTTACTTACCCCAGAAATCTCAACCGCATCCATGCTTTTGATGTTCTTCATCCGCCTCCGTTTTTCCTGCCTGTTATCGTTTAATGGGATGGGTTACTTAAGTTAAATAATGCTAAAGCTTGAGCTACAAGGCTGAAAACTACTTGCCGGGTAAAGTATAAAACTTCGTGGCTTATCTAACAACCCAACGGAATGTAACTCAACAATTCGCTAGAATGTCAGCCTGGCGACCCCTGAGCTTTGCAAGCCTTATGGATATCGCCAGGTAACCCTATGGAATGGTATCGGCCCATGCCATAAATTATCCCCTGTTTCGTGGGGGTCTCATCACATAAAACCAGCCACCCATCCCGTTCAAAGTGGTATTTGACCTGTCCCCACAAAGGATACCACTCTTTAAGTTAGAGTTACCGGTATTATAGCCTATGGAAGCCGCTGTTTTGCGTCTGGTGGCTCCCGGGGGGACTATCAACAACCTTCGAGTATCGGGGCTGAAATTAATTTAAAACCCAGTAGGATTTATGTTATCAATCCCACAACGAGCATACCAACCATAGGCGTAATCACATTATTGTAATAGCCTTATTACTTTATTCCATTCCTCTATGTCATTCGATCTCTTACACGACTGCGTAGTCCTTCAACAATGCTGTAAATTACCGGTATAACAAGAAGAGTGAGCAGCGTCGAACTGAAAAGCCCACCGATGACTACTATAGCCAGCTCAGCAGCCATAAGCGTACCTTCCCCCAGCCCAAAGGCTATAGGTATCATTGCCACTATAGTGGTAATTGCCGTCATTAAAATGGGGCGTAACCTCGTTCTGCCACCCTCCATCAGGGCATCATATGTGTTCATGCCCTTCTTACGTAACTGCTCCACCAAAGAGATGAGCACAATGGCGTTTGTAAGGACTATACCCACAAGCAGAAGCACTCCCATAAGCGCCGATACTCCGAGGGGATGACCGGTAACAAGAAGGCCTAGAAGAGCACCGATAGAAGCCAGGGGAAGGCTCATCGTAATGATTATTGGATTAATGAAGGAGCGGAAAGTAACCACTATCACAGCATAAGCCAGTAGCACTGCTACAATAATGGCAATGAACATGCCGGAAAATGACTCCTGCATCATCTCAGCGGTTCCGCCTACCTTAACTTCAGTACCTGGCACAAGATCAAGGGCATCAATCTTCTGCTGGACTTGCCTGTTAACCGATCCAATGTCATCCTCTGTTATGGCTCCGGTAATACTGGCTGCCAGTTTCTGGTCAATGCGCTGAATACTCACCGGTTGTTCTCCAAGTTCTACGCTAGCTATATCGCTCAGTTTTACGGATACCGGCCAGCCAATTCTCAGTTCGCTTGCCACATCAGTACTTGTTAATTCCGGAGTTATACCCTTAAGGAAAATATCAAGTGTTTCGCCCTCGATATTCGCCTGCGCAACGGTACCCCCCAGATTCATCAGAAACAACTCCTGGGATATCTGCTGTATCTGCTCCAGCGACAGTCCGGAGGTAATCACCTTGTCTTGATCTATGCTAATATTTAGCTTGGGCTCAACACTGCTTATATCAATCTCGATATCCGCTATACCATCTATCTCCTCAAGGCCTGAAATAAGCTTTTCGCTGATAAAGGCTACATCCTCATAACTATCTCCACGCACAGAAACATCAAGGCCGGAACCCATCATCTGGGCTGACATTGCATCCCCGGTGGTTACATCAACAATAATGCCTTCTTCGACTATACCCTGGTAAGTCTTTCGTAACTCTTCGGCTTCCTTATCCATATCGGCATCCGGGTCCAGGATTATTGTTATGGTAGCCGCAGTGGTGCCACCACTCATCATAGCGCTAAAGCCGCCCATTAGAGTTCCTGATGTACCAGCGGTGGTCTGGAAAACTTTAACCGCAGGATTCTCGCTAAGCGCCTGCTCCAGTTTGATAACCATTTCTTCAGTGGCGACAAGATCACTCCCCGGCGGCATCAAAACATCTACCGTAAGCTGCTTTTCACTCATGCTGGGAATAAAGGCAGTGCCAATCACGGGAATTAAGGCAAAGCTGCCCAAAAACAGCACTATAGCTACGGCCAGAGTTGCCGCCCTATGGGCAAGAGACCATTTGAGTATAGGAGTATAAATCCTCTGATACCATGATCCCCCGGTCTTTTCTCTACCTTTACTGGAAACCTTAAAGTTACATAGCGGAGGGATTACCATGAGTGCTACAAATAGTGATGCAATAAGGGCGAAGGTAATAGTCAGGGCAAAGGGGATAAATAGCTCGCCCATAATGCCGCCGACGAAAGCCAGCGGGAGGAAAATAACCACCGTCGCCAATGTTGCCGCGGTGACAGGTGCGGCTACCTCCCTTGCGCCATTTAGGGCTGCCTCTTTGAAATTTTGTCCCTGCTTAAGATTACGGAATATAACCTCCAACACAACAATGCTATCGTCGATTACACGCCCCACAGCAATAGCCATGGCGCTTAGGGTAAGGATGTTTATTGTTATGCCAAAGCCACTCATCACCAGAAAGCCGACAAGTATGCTTAGAGGAATAGATATGGCGGTAACCAGTGAAGCACGGAAGGTCATCAGGAATAGAAAGACGACAATAACTGCAAGAGTGCCACCGATGATTGCCTCACGCCAGAGCTCACTTATGCTGGTCTCGATAAATTCCGATTGGTCAAGTATAATGGCTATCTCCACTTCCCCACCAAGAGAATTCTTAATTAGTTCAATCTCTGCCACCACAGCATTAGCCACTGAAACGGTGTTGGCTTCGGCATCTTTTGAAACACTTATGCTAACGCTAGGATTGCCGTTTGTCCGATTAATGGATGTGCCTGGTGACGGGCCTATTTCTATTCCAGCAATATCCCCAAGCGTTAAATTGTCGATTCCAATAAAAGTATCTTTGATCTGGTCTAGACTTGCATATTGCTGCGTAGTGAGCAGCCCTGCTATCTGAGAAGCGGGTATGCCGTATTCGTTTATCTTTTCAACATCTAATGAAACCAGAACCTTGTCCGCACTTATTTCATCCATCCCCACCTGGTAAACACCCTCGATAGCTTCCAATCTGGGGATAAACTCCGTAGCTGCAATCTCGTTTAACTGCTCAGCTGGTAAATCGCTACTCAGGCCAAACATTACTACCGGCATCATATTGATATCAATGGCATAGAGCTGAGGATTGGTTTCCATCTGGGGCATTTGAGATGGCAAATTCCGCACTTCTTCAGGGAGATCCAACTCGCTCAGTCTCTGACTGATAATACTATTCACCTCATCCATATCAGTGCCATAATCGAAGAGTGCAAAGGTAAAGGAACTGCCTTCAGTAGAGGTTGATATAAGTTGCCTTAAGCCATCTATATCCGATATCGCGCCTTCAATTGGAATAGCAACCTCAGTCATAATATCCTCAGCCTTTGCCTGAGGATATACAGTAACAACGCTAGTTACGGGAAACTCGATATCCGGTATTAGCTCCATCTTCATATTTAACGTTGCCCAGATGGAAGTTCCGGCAATCAGAGTTACAACAAGAAAAGTTAACCAGCGCTTCTTCAATGCAATTTTAGTAAGCCAGCTCATGCAATAGTCCTCCTTTAATAGTGAAGCGACGGTCAGTCTTACAAATGGCCTTACGTGGAGACATCGGTATCAGCCTTAAGCATCTTCTCAAGGCTGCTCAGCATGCTCATGGATTTGGATAGAAACTCAGTCACAGATTCCGCCTTGGTAAATATTAGGCCGCCCCCGCCGTGGCTGCCAAATACAAGTAACTTGGTAGTAGGTGTGATCTTGAAATCTCTGCGCGCTTCTGCGGGGATGACCACCTGACCTCGTTCGCCAACTGTTGTTGAGCCATAAAATACCGGAGTTTGCATCTCACCAAATTTGGCTATCACCATAACACCTCCTTGAAAGCCTCTTTATATTAATATGATATAGTAGATATATCATATTAATAGTATAAATACAATATAGCATACTTTAAAAATGGTAACTACCTCTCCACCCGCCCCCCTGCCTCCCCAGAACAAATGCTCTGGAAAACCGGCCCTTCAGACCCATAACTCCGCAGTTATTGGCCGCGCTGATGCCCGAAACTATAATGCGGTAACTCTAACTTAACAAGTGGTACACCTTTTGGGGGCAGGTCCCCATGATTAAAATACTTCCAACTAAAACCAAACTCGACTGTGCGGTTGCGGAATGAGTCAACCAGGGGGAGCTAAGTTTTTTCAGTTTTACCACTATTTGCTAGCTCCCTGTCCCCTGATACAAATATCAGGCCTACTTGTTATGTGATATACAGCATAGTATTATTTACCCGAACTATAATCACTAATTGATTTATCATGGCCCATGAAAAATCCGCTGCCGTCGAAGTAGATAAGGCCTCCTTCAACTACAGGGATATAAAAGCTGTTGACCGGTTGTCACTCCAGGTGACCAGCGGCACCAGCTTCGGGCTGCTCGGCCCCAACGGTGCCGGCAAAACCACTCTCATCAAGCTTCTGGTCGGTCTGCTCAAGCCAAAATCGGGCAGTATCCACATACTGGGCGAGGCATCCTCACGGAAAACCGCCCACCTTATTGGCTATATGCCTCAGCTTCACTCACTCTATTCGGAGCTATCGGCCATGCAGAATGTTGATTTCTTCGCCCGTATCTATGGGCTAAGGGATAAAAAGGAGAGAGCACAGAAGGTGGAGGATGTCCTCCGGCTTGTCGAGTTGTGGCCACGCCGCAAAGACTCGGTAATGAACCTGAGCGGCGGCATGAGACAGAGGGTCAGCCTGGCCTGCGCCCTGGTCCACAGGCCGCCCCTGCTCCTCCTCGATGAGCCCACCGTTGGCCTCGACCCGGAGCTCAGGGTAACTTTCTGGGGCTACTTCACCCGGCTAACAGGGGAAGGGGCCACTCTCATCATCTCCAGCCACACCATGGATGACGCCGCCCACTGTGACAGCCTGGTTTTCATGCGGGCGGGCGGAGTCATCGCGAGTGGAACTCCCGACGAGCTAAAACGAGCCACCGGAAAACCCGCGGCCACTCTGGAGGATGCCTTTCTCTACTTTATTCACCTGGGGGACAGACAAAATGCCTAGCCATGCCCTGAGCATCGCCGGCCGGGTTATACGCCAGCTCATCCGAGACCGCAGGACAATGGTTCTCATTATACTGGTTCCCGTAGTGATAATGGGGATTATCAGTGCCAGCTTCCCCGAAGAAAGTGTCCTCGATTACATCGCCCCGGCCATGATAGCAACGCTGGCGCTGTTTTTCAGCTTTTTACTCACCGGGATAAGCTTCCTAAGAGAGCGCTCCCAGGGAACCCTGGAGCGTCTGATGGCATCACCGGTGACGCGGCTGGATGTCGTCGTCGGTTACCTGTTTGGCTTCTTCCTGTTCGCCCTTGCCCAGACATCAATTATTATATTCTTCACCATCTACGTGCTGGGCGCCAATTTCATGGGCGAACTGTGGCAGATTTTTGTCTTTCAGACTGTCATCATAGCCGGTGCCGTCACCCTGGGTATATTTACCTCCACCTTTGCCAGAAACGAATTCCAGATGGTACAGTTTATTCCCTTAATCATAACACCCCAGATATTCCTGGCAGGTATACTCTGGCCGGTGGAGCAGATGCCGGAGTATCTTCAGTGGCTGTCAAAAATGATGCCGCTGACTTATGCGGTAGATGGGCTGAGGGATATCATGCTGGCGGGGGCCAACCTCCTTGACGTCGGCTTTGAGCTGGCGGTCCTAATTGGATTTACTATCGTCACTTCAATACTGGCAGCTACTGTCCTGAGGAGAGGAGCAGCCTGACTGGCAGCCCTTCTTAAGCTGGTTTCCCTTTTTCCTGTATGACAATAAGAATGCCGGTGATTAACGGCGGCAGAGCCATGCCCAGCATAACCAGCATAGTTCCCAGCAAATCGACACGGCCGGTGGCAAACCAGTAGTAGCCAGCAAGCAGCAGCAGGCCAGATGTCACCATCAATGCGCCACCGATAAGCTTCCGCTTCCAGAGAAAGGCGGGGCCGGCCCAGAGAAGCAAAACACCCAGCAGCAGCAGCACCGAGGGGCCTATTTCCTCACCGGTAATTGGGCCAAAGCCCTGACTCAAGGCTGAGACGGCTAAAAAGACCGTCCACAGCATTGCCCAGACCAGCCCGACAAAAAGACCGGTCCGTCGCAATAACTTCCGTCCTTTATCCTCTACCATCTCCATTTGCCTTCTCCCGGGCTTACTTAGACTGCCACAAGCTCCTTAACCGCCCAGACCCATCCCCTGGGGCCAACCCCATTTGCACGAATAACATTATGTAAATGCGTTTTCAGCCAGCCGCCGGTCGCCTTTTCCACCAGCACCGGCATATCAACCTCGGCCAGCATGGGCAAATCATTGAAGCTATCGCCAATTCCTATGCTTTTTATATTACCAAGTTTTTTATGAAAATGAGATAGTAACCGCCGTGTCGCCCTGCCCTTGTTGCTGCCGCCGCTAACGCCGTAGAACCTGGTACCCCGGCTCCAGGCCAAACCCGCCTCTTCAATCCTGCCCAGAATAGTCCTGATCTCCGTATCGGAACCATTAAGAACCAGTGTCTCCTCGTAAGAGCGCCGTCGTGCCAGCTCAGCCGACTCCGGGTCAAGCCCGGTAATGCACGATATTTCGGCAGCATCCATATCGCCAAAACCCCGCATAATCAGCCCGCTTTCATGTTTTATCCGCCCCAAAATTAGTCTTATCTCTTTATAGGGCATACCCAGCTCAATAACCTGGTAGCCACCAACTTCCCGGTGATAGTCATAGGGAAAGGGGAAGTAGCCAGGCTCCACAAATATAGCACCCCCGTCCTCAACAATAAACGGGTCTTTAATGCCAAGCCGGTGACGATATATATCCTGCTCAGCCCAGGTCTTGGAGGAACAAAAAATGATGGGCACCGCCGCCCGGTTCAACCCTGCCACCACAGGTGCTACCTCCTCACAGGAATAGGTATCGTAGTCAAGCAGGGTACCATCCAGATCGGTAAGAATAACCACCCGGCAGTCTTCACTATCGGCTTTTTTCGCCCCGGGAGATGCGTTTGGCATTATGCAAACCCTGCTTCTAGTCAACCGCCAGAGCTGAGTATGCCTCCAACCTGTCAGCCATCATCTCGTGAAACTTGGGCAAGTCTATGCTGCGCGGCGCTTTATACAGCTCTGGCTGCGGTGGGATTTCTTTTTCGTCCTCTATAAGTTCCTGCGTAATAAGCTCTTTAATTATGCTGGTCTTTATATTCTTATCGGAAAGCGCCGAATGGTAAATAGCACTCAATGCAGGGAGCAGCATCTCTTCCTGCAGGTGCCGCGACCCCTTCTCCTCATGAAGGTGGGGGTTCCGGGATTCAATCTGGAATATTTCCACCCCATGCCTGGCGGCCACCGTCTGGGCCATGGGCAGTACCCCGCCGAAGGCTTCAAAGATAGATAAAAGCTCTTGCGGCTCTATGGCATAGCCTGAGGCATAGGGCAGCAACTCTGCCAGTCGCAGGCTCATAGCGTGCTCACCGGCGTTACTGGTGCGGACAATGTCCGTTTCAAAGCCGGTGTTTGATGAAATGAGGGAATTCATATACCTGTTACTGATTTCAGAAACGCGCCCCCACTTCTTGAAGTACAGGCCGGCCGATATCTTGGGTTTATAACGCCACAGTATTCTGACCATAGTATAAGGAGAAGTCGCCAGGCTAAAGCCGGCGGCATAGACCCGTGCGTACTCCAGCACCGAGCCCGGGAAGTAGTTGTCGGCATCTATAAAGCCGATATAGTTCTTCCTGGCCACCATTGCCAGTATCATGGCCACTATCATGGCCTCGCTCTTACCACTTTTCAACAGACCATCATCGCCCAGAAGCTCGGTATAGCCGGCCTCACCGAGAGCTTCAGCCAGGGGCTCGTCTTTCTGATGGATTATCAGAGCCGCCCGGCGGGTAAAGTGGCAGTACTGGGCCAGGGCGTCCTTTTCCATCCGGAAACGGTCAACCCGCTGCCTTTGACTATTAGAAACAACGATCAGCAAGCAGTCATGGGGCACACCGCTAACGACGCCTTCAAATAGCTTTAGCTTCTCGTCCTTGACCGGAATGACGATAGCCATATCCTGCTCGTATTTCTTGATGACTTCTTCATCTACCTTCTGGACACCAACGCTCTCTACAGACGGCTCCTCAGCCCGTCCCGAATCCAGTTCTACCCCCCGCTGGACATCATTGAGCCTGACGGGCTCCGAAACGTTCTGTATACCTCTGGGTTTCTATCCGCATTCCAGGAATTCCCCCGTTGTTAAGCCATAAAATGAGTGCGCTGCATTATAAGCCAAAGAGCGAACAGTGTCACTATCATCCGTGGTTACCAATTCGCAATCCATCCCCTTGGGGTATAATAGCATACTTATTGTCCATCCCACTTGGGACAATTATTACAGACGGTCTGCGGTGTTTAAGGCCTAAGTAGGTATAAACCGTCATCTAATATAGAGGGTAAACGGATAAAAGACACGGTTGAAAAATCCTTCCACAGGCTTTCCGCAAAACCGGCAACCACCGCACCTCGCTTGTTCTTGGCAAAGCTATCACCTGATTCAGGCTCCCGTGGATATTTGAGCCTGGCAATTTAAATGCAGCTGCCATTTACAAAAGGGCCGATGGCAGAGTTTGGCAGCATTTATTTAAAATGTTCTTGCTACCCCCTTGACCGGAACAGGATTGTCATTTATCTTATAGGGGAAACATTGGCAGGCGAGGTTACCAAGCAGTGGAACCATCAGATTTTTTGATGATCTTTTTCGCTTTCTGGCTGGGTGCCCTCCCTTTTTCTGTATGGATCGGGCGGTGGTTCCTTGGTAAAGATATCAGACGCTACGGGGATGGCAATCCCGGCTGCGGTAACGTCTTCCGGGCCGGTGGCCGCAAGTGGGGTTCCCTTGCTCTCATTCTGGACATAGCCAAGGGGACAGTGTTCGTCTTTTTGGCCAGGGCACTCAATGCACCTGATGCGGTGATTATGGCGGTGGGACTTAGTGCCATACTTGGCCACGCCTTTTCCCCATTTCTGCGAATGAGAGGGGGTAAATCGGTCGCCGTCACCTTCGGCGTCCTCATTGCCCTGCCCCAGCAGGATATGCTGGCTACATTTTCCTTGCTTATGCTATTCGGTTTTCTCTTTATTGAGAGTGATGCCTGGACAACAATGCTAGGCCCGGCAGGTACGCTGGTTTATCTGGCTATCACCGGGGCAGGCGTCTGGCAACTGCTGTTTATGCTATCCGTTATAGTCTTGTTTGCCACAAAGCAGTTTAGTGAGCTCGGGACGGCTCCCAGATTTAGAGTAAAGCTCGCCACGTGGCTTCAATCACGAGGCCGGCAGGGTTAATCAGGATAAGAGGATGCTTTACCAGGTAATAGTTGCCATTGGTCTAATCGCCTTCGCCGCTAATCTCGCCCTCAATCTGAGGAGCCTCAGGAGACCGTCCAAAGATGCCAGCCTACCCCGGCCAGCACCCCTCGTCTCCGTGCTCATCCCGGCACGAGATGAAGAGGCAAACATAGGAACCTGCCTTGAGTCCTTGCGGAAACAGGACTACCCCAACTTCGAGATACTGGTCCTTGATGACAACTCCTCAGACAACACATCTGCCATTGTCGACCGCATGGCAACGACGGACAGCCGCATTCAGCGACTTACCGGCAAGCCCCTGCCCAAAGGCTGGGCGGGCAAGCCTTTTGCCTGCTACCAGCTGGCCAAGAAAGCCAATGGTTCCTGGCTACTGTTCGTTGATGCCGACACCATTCATGCTCCCGACATGCTGCGCAGCATGATCTCGCTGGCCATCGAGTGTAAACTATCACTGCTCTCCGGCTTCCCCCGCCAGCTGGCCACTTCACTACCGCAGAGGGTGGCGATACCGGTGCTGTACTTCATTATCCTGAGCTGGTTCCCCCTGTGGTGGCTAGAACGCTGCAAGAAGCCATCACTGGCCATCGGCCAGTTTCTCCTCTTCCCCAGAGATGAATACTGGCGCTTCGGGGGGCACGCAGCGGTAAAATCCAGGATTCTTGAAGATGTCTGGCTCGGCATTGAGGTCAATAAAAGCGGCGGCCGGCACCTGGCGGTAGATTTATCACCCGTGGTCTCGTGCCATATGTATAATAGCCTGGGAGCTATGTGGAACGGGTTCACCAAGTGGATTTATTCGGTAGCGACACTAAGCTGGGGGGCATTGGTCGGGCTGCTTGTCGCCGGCTATATCTTCTTTCTAGCCCCATTCTACTGGCTGTGGAATGAGTTATTAATGACCCAGGACCCGTCCAACCGGGTAAATATTCTCATATTCCAGGTAGCCATGATCCTAGGTATGCGCTGGATAGCCGATAGCCACTTTAAGGAGTCTTTGGTTTCGACCGTGCTGCACCCGGTCGGGTTTCTATTCCTGATTCTGGTCGCTCTGAACTCCCTTGCACAGCAGATAGCCGGTACCGGCGTTGAATGGAAGGAGCGGCTGTACAAAAAAGAATCAGGCGTTCGTTAGCCTGAGTAACTTTCACTCGTATACCTGCTTGAACAAAGTCAAGGTTCAAAGCCGCATAAAATATGCCCAGCTCGACAACAGGCACTAATAACAGTGGCAGCTCCAGGCCCAGGAGTATAAGACAGCTTTTCTCCCTTGATGCCCTTACACCCAGAATTCTGCTCTTTTTTATAGCTGTCATCCTGAAGCTTGTTGCCTCAGCACTCTCCGGCATCGGTTTCGTTCTCGGCGATGCCGGATTTCTGATACCGGGGACAGTTGTCTGGCTAATCTGGTTTGTTGTGCTGTTTCTTATAGCAGCACCATCAACCGACAGGTTGTTACGAAACCAAATGCGCTGGCTCAAGCCGGCAGCACTGGCCATCGTAGCCTTGCTTCTGCTGGTGGGAATTGTTGAAGCCGCCGTGGTGCCTTCTATCAAGGCGGGTACTTTTCCGGCCAATGGCCCGGGTGAAAAGACAACCCAGGTGGTTTCCTCTTTTGGTGGAGTTTTCGCCTATAACGATGGCACTGCCCTCAGCCACCAGGCCACGGAAAACCTGATGGACGGTCAAAATCCCTATGCCGAAGCCAACATCGTCAGCGCCATGATCAAATTCAACGGCTCCTATGACAAATCGACACCATTAAGAGAGGGCAGATTTGCCGATGTGTTTCCCTATCCAGAAGCAACGGAGCTGGAGCAGTTGTGGCATGAGGCAGTGGAAGACCCCGATGTTGTGCCCCAGGAACTTGAGTCCAAGCTAAGCTACCCCGCCGGCTGCTTTCTATTACCAGCCCCGTTCGCTTTAATGGGAGTAACAGACTTCAGGTTCGTGTATCTCCTTTTCATTGTGCTCGCACTTGCCTACGTAGTCTGGCAAGCACCACGAAATCTGGCTATCTGGCTTGTTGCCGCCGCTGCCGTCAGTCTGGAGCTGTGGAACAGCATCGCCAGTGGGGAAACAGGAAGCCTCTGCTTTCCCCTTTTACTTCTTGGCTGGGTGCTACTTCGAAAAAACCTCTGGCTATCCGCTCTTTTTATGGGCCTGGCAGTGGCAACCAAGCAGGTGGCCTGGTTCTTCATCCCCTTCTATCTGGTCCTGATATTCAGGACAATGGGAATCAAGAAGTCGCTTTCAGCCATAGCTATAGTGACCGGGGCTTTTCTAGCTATCAACATACCTTTTATTGTAGATGACCCCGGTCTTTGGGCGGCTTCACTGATGGCGCCGGTGATAGATAATATGTTTCCACTGGGCATCGGCATTATCAGCCTGGTTTCCAGTGGTGTCCTCGATATTAGGTCACCTCTGATTTTCTCCATAATGGAAATTGGCGTCGCCGCCGCTGCAATTTTCTGGTACTTCCGTAACTGCCGTCGCTATCCTCACATCGGTCCGGTACTGGCGGTACTGCCGCTGTTCTTCGCCTGGCGCAGCCTCTGGCCATACTTCTTCTACGTAGATATTATCATGCTGGCGGCTATCATAATTGACGAGTACGGACAATCCGGCAAAGTAAGGAAGTTTTTACCTTATCTTGGTCTGGGAAACAGGGCCTCTACCGGTGTGTAACACCCGCTGGACCCGGTCACCCCAGGCCAGAATAAGACGCCTGTAAAATATGTCCCTGCGGTTAGAAGGCTACTGAGGCCTCACCAGAAAAATCGGCGTGAAGGCCTTCAGCATAACTGTTTCAGCGGTCTCACCATAGGCCCAGCGGCTAATTCCAGAACGGCCGTGAATCACCATAGTGATGAGACTGAAGTCATTTTCATCGGCATAGCTGGAAATTTTTTCAGCCGGCTTGCCTGCAAGCACCTCGGTACGCACCCTGAGCCCGGATTGCTTTAGCCTCTTTTCTACCCCCGCCAAATACGGCCCGGCCTCCAGCTTGCATTTAAGTGTTTCATGCTCCAGATGCTCTTCCCAGCTCAGAGACATGCCTGGCGGGTAATCCGAAGATATGGCCGGAGGCTTACAAACTCTGAGCAGAACCACCTCCACAAGCTCGGTGCCCCATTGTCTTGCCAGCGCTTCAACCTGGGGTAATACCAGTTCAGCCTCCTTTGAACCATTCAGGGGGATCAGTATCTTGCCACCAGGCGACCTATTCTGGATTATTTTCTCGGGAACTCCAGCCCGAACCAGCCAGACGGGGACATTTGACGCTCGTAAAACCTTATAGGCTACACTGCCCGTCGCCCAGCGGTTAATTCCAGAGCGGCCGTGGGTTGCTATAACGATTAAATCTATCTCGTTCCTATCGGCATAGCGCAGTATTTCTTCAGACGGATTGCCGGCCACCAATTCACCTGTCGCTTTTACTATCCCAACTCCTGATTCGACACCATCCATTTCCCCCGCATTGCCCTTGATGATATCAGTCACCTGATTAATATAGGCCTGGCGCATCAGGGTCAGGTTTCGGTCCCCCGGGGTGTAGACATGAAGCAAGATTACCTCGGCAAGCTGCAATCGTCGAACCAGCCCCCCGGCATAGTGGAGGGCTTTTTCGGCATATTTCGAACCGTCAAGGGGAACAAGTATTTTTCTATACACTTTCATATCTCCACAAATCCAAATAATGTTACACTGAATAACCGGGAAACTCAAGCTGTTTAATAATCTTAAGAGTAATAGTAATCGCAGGATATGGTTCATTAACTACACCAAGCTCGCCGCCACATAGCGTGCAAGGCTTCGTTCGCTTTTTTAAGTTCAAAAAAGATACTATTCTTATCTTTAATGATACAATGTATTAATCCTTAGCCTTTATGAGGAGCAAAATGCATTTTGAATTACACGGCGATTCAAAAAAATCGGTCATTGTTGAAGAATCAGATGTGAAAATTGTAAGGCGCGCTGGAATATTCTCGCAAACACGAGAAATTACAATACCAATATCGCAAATCGCCTTTGTTGAAGTTAAGGAACCTGGAGCAGTGTGGGCTGGCTTTATACTGTTTTCAATTTCAGGTGATAGAGTTAGAGATAATGTCTTAAGTTTTACTGGGGGTATATTCACCGCCGCAAAAGATGAAAATACTGTCCTTTTTACCGACCAGGAATCATATGAAATGGCCAAGATGATCAAACGCTATGTCGAGAATTATTCTGAGACCCCATCGAAGTCCCGATACGTTGAAAAGGGCTCTATCTCCAGGGAGATACGCAGATTAAAACGCTTTCTAAATGCGGGCCTATTGACTAAAGCCGAATACGACGAAGAGATTGCACAGCTAGCTGACCTGTAGATTACTTCAATTCAGGAAATAAATATAGAAGGCTCAGGGTTTTTCAGTCCCTTGATTTCTAATTAAGTGATTCCCGCCGGGCACACCCGGAGGCAGATATCACAGGGGATAAACTTATCCCCTTCCGGAGTAATCCGAGCCCAATTAGCCAGGCAACGCCCGGTCTCAGACATACGATAGCATTCCAGTATACCTTCCGGGCAGGCATCCAGACATATAGTGCAGTCGGCACAGGCAGGGTTCTCCTCCTTTACCGCCAGTTCATCAACACCGGCTGGCAGCGAGGCATCGGTTACCACCGCCATAAAGCGGAGCCGGTTGCCATGTTCAGGATTGAGAACCAGCGTACTCTTACCCCACTTGCCCAGGCCAGCCCGAACCGCTGCTTCCTTCAGCTTTATCTGCCCTTTCAATGGATAGCCACACCTGCCAGACAGTTCGGCATGAAAGCCCTTTTCGTGTAGAAAGTTCAGCAGCGCCCCTAAGACGGGTCCAGCATTTTTTTCAAAGCCGGTAATATAG
>SDBU01002472.1_pt1 | contig 24491 bp, 21 predicted proteins | sample 2277071 | NCBI WGS metagenome assembly SDBU01 (sample SAMN10397929, study PRJNA504765) | marine sediment metagenome | isolation source: marine sediment core GS08_GC12, 126 cmbsf | place: Arctic Ocean: Gakkel Ridge, Loki's castle | collected 2008
TCGCTTCCACCAGGGTCACCACTGCTCACGACCTCACCAGACATGGTTTGGAAATGTAAGATTCGCTGTGCCCACGGCTTCTAAACTATGGATAGCGTTAGTATCTAAAAAGATGGATGTGTAGGCGAATGGGGCTGAACTCTCAGAGTACTCCTCCGCAACCATTTCCATCGTATTGATTGTGCCGATCCTGGTTTTGGAGAAGTTGAACATGAGCGATTGGAACAAAGCCGTTATTGATGAGTTTCGTGCCAACGACGGTAAGGTTGGCGGGCATTTTGAGGAAATGACCCTGCTTCTTCTGCACACAATCGGGGCAAAGAGCGGGGAACCTCGTCTGAATCCGGTGGTGTACCTGGCCGATGGCGAAAGATATGTGATCATCGCCTCAAAAGGCGGGGCACCGACCCATCCTGGCTGGTATCACAACGTTGTAGCCCATCCCGAGGTTACCGTTGAGGTCGGCACCGAAAAGTTCCAAGCCCAAGCTGAGGTTGTTCAGGAACCCCAACGCACAGAACTGTTTCAGAAGGTGTCCACCCAATATCCCGATTTTGCTGAATATGAGAAAAAGACAACTCGCGTCATTCCGGTGCTTGTCTTAACACGCCTGCCCTGAACCTTGCGTTAAGATGTTCAGAGGATCCTTTCTCTCCAGCACAATGGTTCCGGTTTGAGCCGTTGAATCGCTGAAGCTGGATCCCTCAACGCAATCTCAGGGGTGCCTACGAAGCAATCGAAAAGGCGATTAGACCGCACCTCGCGGATCCTGAAGTATTAAGTTAAGCTTATTTGTATTCTTGAGGTATAAACAATGCGCAAAATCAGCCCCTCTGAAATCACCCCCGAGCATATCTATTTATCTCGACGAGAACTCTTGAAAAGCATGGGTATTCTAACGGGGGGGGCAGCCCTGCTCGCTGCTTGTAATGGGAACCCTCCGCCGATGACACTCGAGCCTGGACTTCAGGGAGATCCCACTGCGGACCACCTTAATCCGTCCGCCAGTTCTAACGTGGACGAATTAGGAGATCCGCTCAACACATTCGATGACATCACCAACTACAACAACTTCTACGAGTTCACGACGGATAAAATTGATGTTGCTAAGCTGGCTGAGGGTTACCCCACATCACCCTGGGAAATTCAAGTAGGCGGTTTGGTCCACAACCCGACAACATTCTCCTTGGATGATCTGCGAAATTTCGAGATCGAAGAGCGAGTTTATCGTCTGCGATGTGTGGAAGCCTGGTCGACGGTCATCCCCTGGCTGGGATTTCCGCTTAGCAAGCTGCTAGCGCAGGTGGAGCCCAAAGCCGAGGCAACGTACGTGCGTTTTGAGACCATCCACGACACGAAGGGCATGCCTGGTTTCAGTAAATATCCCTTCTACCAATGGCCTTATGTCGAAGGGTTACGCATGAATGAAGCCATGCATGATTTGACCTTGATATCTACCGGGCTCTATGGGAAGGACTTGTTGCCCCAGAATGGTGCACCTGCGCGGTTGGTCGTCCCCTGGAAATACGGCTTTAAAAGCATTAAATCCATCGTCAAGATTGACCTGGTCACAGAGATGCCGATTTCACTGTGGATGAATGCAGCCCCGAAAGAGTATGGTTTCTATGCCAACGTCAATCCTGAAGTCGACCATCCTCGATGGTCGCAGGGCACCGAGCGCCGTATTGGGGAGTTCGGTCGGCGGGAGACGTTGATGTTCAACGGCTATACCGGCGAAGTTGCCCATCTTTATTCCGGGATGGACCTAGCCATAAATTTCTAAGGGGAGGATTTCGTACCGGGTGAGCGACAGACTTTTCTAGATTTCTGCTCGCCCATAACGTGATACTTTATAGATGAAACGTAGTCGATTCCACCCCCTGCAGATTATCACAACCATCGGTGTTTGGGTTCCCCTGACCATTCTGTTGTGGGATTTAACGCATGATAATCTCGGCGCTGACATCATCCGCGAAGCTACGCTGCGTACAGGGAAAACCGCGCTGGTCTTGCTGGTGCTTTCGTTAGCTTGCACCCCGGTGAGCACTATTCTCAACTATAAGCCCCTCTTAAAGCTGCGTCGCCCGTTAGGGTTGTACAGCTTCATGTATGCGAGCATCCATTTTTCGATCTTTATCGGCGTAGATTATTTCTTTGACCTGACCTTGATTAAGGAAGCCCTGCTTGAAAAACGCTTTGCCATTGTCGGGTTGACAACGGGTTTGATTTTACTTGTATTGACCATTACCTCTACTCAAGGGTGGAAGCGTCGACTAAAGAAACGATGGAACCAACTTCACAAATTAGCCTATGTGGCCGGTTTTTTAGCGACCGTGCATTTCATCTGGTTGGTTAAGCCGGGAGTGGTTGAACCGTGGATTTGGATGGGTGTCGTGCTGATTTTACTGCTGGCTCGAGTCCCACCCGTAAAAAGGTTTACACTTGCCGTGCGAAGAAGATCGTACTCATGATTTGATGATGGGTTGGATGCAGACCTTGCTTGGCCGGGGTTTATCAGCGATATCATTACTCTCGGCGTTTCAGCGGTTCCAGGATTGAACCGCTGAAGCGCTGAAGTGAATGAAAACACTGAAAGATGTCCTCGGATCCATCGTTTGGGAGTGACGAAGGGTAGATGAGACATCCGATTGGAAAGAATTTAGGACACTGGTGTACCGGGTGTTCCCCTTTTCATGGTTGTTTCTTCAATGTTTGCTAGACAAAAATTCATTTCAACATATAAAAGGCACTATTATTATCACTTAAAGTGACTATAATTGTTCTAGTGGCTAATCCAATCCAAGGATCGAGTCAGAAAGAAATAGTCAGCGCACTAAGGGCTTTGGGTGAAATCATGCTTTCCCAAGGAGAGCCTATGGCTGTGGTTGCTGTTGGAGGGACAGCGCTTATTCTCCAGAACATTGTCGAAAGAACTACCAGGGATGTAGATATTATCGCAATCAGTTGTCGTTTAGGGGAAGGTGAGCCGACAGAAATAGAATCGCCAGATCCTTTTCCGGAAGCGCTTACCTTGGCGATCGCAAAAGTCGCCAGAGATTTTAACCTGCCAGATGATTGGATGAATTCAACAGTAGGACTTCAATGGAAAACAGGCTTACCACCTGGCTTCGCAGAAAGAATCCATTGGCAGGCCTTCGATGCTTTATGGTTTGGCGTTGCCGATCGCTATGACCTGATCTTCTTGAAACTATATGCCGCAGCCGATAGTGAGGGTCCATCTAGCAAACACTTCCAAGATCTATTGGCACTTAGACCAACAGGAATTGAGCTGAAAGAAGCGGCAGAATGGGTAAGATCACAAGATACATCGCCTCAATTTGCTAAAATTCTTGAACAGGTGCTTGATCATGCAATTAGAAATCTTTAACACCATTCGAAATGAATTAACAAAAGCAGTCCTTGATGCAGTATGGATTCAATGGCGATCCATTGGAACATTGATTGAATCCGAACGGGTTTCGAGATCGTTGGTTGATCCTGAGGCGCTTCTTCTGATGTCTTTGAACCTTGGTCATCGCGAGAAACGACTATGGGATATTATGGACTCATGGGCAAGGAATGGCTCACAACTTTTCAGTATCCAAAGATTAAAGAACTTGCAGAAAACATTCCCGGATAAAACTCAAGATCGTCTAGCTGAGTTCGCATGGAAGGCAAAGGTTAAGGGAAAAGATCAACGGTGGCAAAGTTTAATGGGAGAGAGCTCCACTATCCAAACCCGATCCCAAGAGTTGTGGAAAGCATATCCAGAATCATGGCGCTCTTCGGCAATAATGCTTCGACTGAGGTTGGGGTTTGGGATAGGTATCGTGCCTGATCTTTTAGCAATATTGATTTCACAACGAGGCGACTGGATTAGTCCAAGCTCGATAGCCAAGGCTATCAACTATTCGGTCTACTCGGTCAGGAGATCTGCAGATAAGATGGCTGATGCGCGCATAATCGAGAGCACTCGAACGAAGCCGGTTCGGTACAGGGCTGAGCCAAAAGCATGGAGTGATCTATTGGGGATCGATGAACCAGTACCAGATTGGCGGTTCTGGTATCAGGTGTATTCGTTTGTATCTAGTCTAATTGTGTCGACAGAAAGTGGTGAATGGGATGATCTATCCTCGTACATGTTAAGTTCAAGATTACGCGATTTAATTGAACTGCATGAAGATGCTTTCAGTCTTAATCATATTGAGCATCCTGTATCCCGTGATTATGCCGGTGATGAATACCTTCCAGCGTTCAATAAGCTCATAGGAAATCTGGGCGTCTGGATTGTGGAGTATGTATAACCTCTGGGTGAAATTACCTAAGGTCGTGCTTGGTTGATCTTCCAGTTTTCTTAACATCGTCCACAGCTCATGAAGAACAAGATGTAGTATGCCTCCTCATAACTACTGTTACCATTATTAATCCACATCACTCTTGTATATTTCTGATTATCAACCTAGTTGGTTTAAGTTTCCGTGGGCGTCCGATAATTGGCGGAAAGCAGAAGCTCGCACACCTAGAATCATGCAGCCAAACCAAATCCTGTGAACGAACACAGATGCAACCACCTTGACAGACTCTGCAATACTTGTACAATATAGTTGTACAAGTAAGGAGAATTAGAATGACCATTGAAGTTAGTTACTCTCAAGCACGACAGAAGCTTGCCTCACTATTAGATAATGTGACCCAGGACAAGGAAGTGGTGATCATCAATCGCCGTGGTGGTGAGCCAGCTGCGCTCATCGCCGCGGACGAATTGGCAAGTCTCACCGAGACCGTGCATCTATTGCGCTCGCCGGCCAGCGCCGAGCGTTTGCTTGCCGCGCTTGCCCGGGCGCTCAAAGGGGAGGGGGAGATCATGATGGTTGATGAGCTCGCGGCCGAGGTCGGCCTTGGCGAATAAAGATCGCCAAGCCGTCTTTCAACCGGAGTTTATCGAGGACTTGAAGTACTGGGTAAAGAATGATCGAAAGACGGCGCTCCGAGTTATCAAGCTCATTGAAGACATACTGCGCGATCCGTTCGCTGGAATTGGCAAACCGGAACCCTTGAAGTATCTGGCCCCAGGTACATGGTCCCGTCGAATAACCCAAGAGCACCGCATTGTCTATCTGGAGCGTGACGAACGGATAGATTTTCTCCAAGCTCGGTACCACTATTAAACTCCACATCGGACCAGTAGTTACGATTTTCCTTTGGCATCCGAGAATTTGCATTATTAGCAGCTCAGAAAAGGCAATGGAAACGATCTAAATCTACTCACAAAAAAGCCACCCTGGTTGATTATTCCTGCTTGATAGCCCATACTGTCATTAGAACCAGCGTGAAACGGGGGCCGCAATAGAACCAGGAGAGCTGCTTGCCCAGGGGATGGAATTCGCCCGAAAGGGAGATCTAAAACGCGCTAGAGAACTGATTGCAAAGGCCGTCAAGGCTGACCCGTCTATGAAGCAAGGATGGTGGGCGCTCGCCAATTTGCTTGATGATAAAGACCGGCAGCTTCATTGTTTGAAGCAGGTGTTGAAGCTCGACCCTGCGAACAAGGAAGCGCGCGCAAAGTTAGAAGAGCTCCAAGGCGCTCCCTTTCCCGGTGAACCTGCCCATCATGTTCCTTCTCCTTCAGACAGCCAGGAAACTCCAGCCCCGAGGGTTACTAAAGGCAGAAATAAGTACGTTTATATAGTTGTTGCTGTGGTTGGCGTGGCCCTGGTTGGTGCACTCCTGACTTGGCTCGTTGCCAGCGGGGCACTCCAAGGGCTGTTCGGCGGGGGCAAGACGAGTTGGCCAACCTGTCCCCTCCCACGCTGCCCGCAGCCTGGACTCCAACGCTCGATCTCAAGGTGCTCTTACCAACATTCACATCTACTCCGACACCTTCATCTACACCTCAGTCAGGTCCGCAAGTTTCCCCAACCATCACAAAGACGCCGTTACCCTCTCTGACACCCGCTCCACTTTATACGGCGACGATCACGCCGACGTTCAACCCGCGCTCGGTCGCCACAATGACCCCGGCTTCCCCCAAAGCTTGTCCAGCGCTTGTCTCAGCCGGGTCGCTTCAATTGACCGACCCAGACGACGACCTCTATGCCTCCGCAGACGAGGTGCTTGCCTACCTAAACGCTGGAGGATCTGTAGATGAAGTTAGACGCGCCCTTGACGATCTATCTTTCAATACCGAGCTGCTCACTGTTGATTTAACGAATGATGGCGTATCTGAGATCGTCATGTACTCCTTTGCTGTCTATGTATTTCACTGCCATGAAGGTCAATATGAAGAGATGCTGCGCGTGCAGCCTGAAATTCGCGATACCTATGGAATGAGTATGAAGATCTTAGCGGATGATCTTACTCGGAGCGGGGTCCAAAATCTTATTGTCACCACGGACAATGAAGGCATGGGCAACGATAACTACACACTTAATGTCCTGGTTTTTGAGTGGGATGGGGAGGAGTTCGCCAATCTTGCGCCAGAGGAGGTCCATCATCCCTTCACGCAATTAGGACAGGTCATGTACGTTGGAGGCTATCATATCCCCATGTTTAGAGGAGAGATGGAGTTTCGCGATATCGATCGCAACGGCACGATTGAGATCATCTTGAACGGTGTCGGTGTTGGGGGAGGATACTGGTCCGCATCACTAAGAGAAGAAACGCACACTTGGATGTGGAATGGCGAAGAGTTCAACCTATTTGATGTTTCCTTATCCCCCGCTGTATTGAAGCTGCATGCCGTCCATGATGGGGATATTGCCGCCTTGCAGTCAAATTATAACGAAGCCTTGAATTCTTATTGGCGTGCAATCAACGATACATCTCTCGAGCCCTGGAACGCTGACAGACTCGAATATAATTACCTATGGTCTACTCCTTGGCCATCACCCGATCCGGAACAGGGCAAACGTGTTGAAGCCTACGCTCGATTCCGGATCATCGTGACGAACTACTTGCTTGGGCGGGTTGAGCAAGCGGAGGCCCAGTACCAAGTTATCCAGGATATCCATCCTGCTGGCGATCCTGGTCACCCTTATGCTCAGATGGCGACGGCTTTCTATGATGCCTATCATGACTTCTCCGGCTCAATCAAAATTGGCTGCAATGCAGCGCGGGCCTATGCAACACACAACGAATCGGAAATCCTGAGACCTTTTAGTTCGATGGTTTACGGCCAAGTGAACATACTCTATGACGCTGAAGATATCTGCCCGTTTCAGTAATCCATGCTACAACTTGCATCATTGCCAACAAAAAGTGCCCAGTCTAAATAGGGAGCGTCCGGTTGTCAATCGAATCGGGTGCAGGTTCGTCTCGGGACTCCAATAAACAAGCGTAGAGCGTTGCCCCATCAACAGACGAAATATCTTCTTATTAGGAAAGCTTGGGTTCCTAGGTTGTGCGCTTTAGGACAGCGCCGAGGATGGCTGTGAGACTCGCGGGCGCAAGACTGTCCCCCCAGACCGTTCGATAGGATTCATGCCCTGAGACTGCGCCGAAGAGCGCACGGCGAAGGCGCGGCTCTTTGCGCGCCGCTCTTATGACTGCATCCAGCATGCCGGAGCGAGCCATGAGGATGACAACGGACCGCATGACTTTACCGTAGGACATGTCGCCAATGAGATCTTCGTTGGCGCTTCTGTAGTGGCCGTGGAATGCAGCCCTGGAGTAACCGACCGAAAGAATCGTTTCTGCTGCCCGTATACCCGTTTGCACCGCCGCCGTGACCCCTTTACCTTTAAAGGAACGCACTAGGCCTGCTGCGTCACCAATCATGACGAAGCGATCACCATAGTAATTCCGTGCTAACGAGCAAGGAAAGCGCCCTTTGTAGTAACGGAGGTCGTTCGCATCGAAGTGGCGAGCCATCTTGAAATTGGGTAATGCGTCACGCACCACTGGTTGATTCAGGAAATCGGACATCAATGGAGCATCGACATTGCGCCCGGCGATGTTGATGGTCAAGTGATCGCCCTTAGGAGTGATGCCACCGAATTCGATACGCGGGTGTTTTGGGAGGAAGGCATGAATATGCTTGCCGAAGGCATCCATGGCTTCAGTGCCTGGATGGTAATTCGTGACTACCGAGCTTAAGGCTTGCGGGGGTTCATACTTCGCTTGGCGTGAGAAGAACGCCGCGCTGCCCTCATCCATTCCAAATGCGCCTACGAGTACGTCTCCCTCCACCGGTGTGCTATCGGTGTATACAATGACACCATCTTCGTGGAATTCCAAGTCGGTTGCACGAGCAGGCAGCACCTCCACCCCTCTTTTCAAAGCCGCTTCCAGCATATAGCCGTCGAACTGCACTCGCCGTAACGCAATGGAAGGCTCGCCATTGCCTTCAAGGGGAAGTTCCTCTCTATCGCCGTGGAGGGTGTAGCCCGTGATCAAGGCTCGCGTGAGATCCGTTGGGAAGGAAACGAGGAGTTCGCGCTCCATAAGATCAGGGAGCGGAGTCGAAAGGACACCCACGCATTGATTGTAATGCCGCTCCCCGGCGAATTGTTTACTTTCTAGAAGGGTTACTTTTACTGCCTTTTCCATCTGCGCCGCGAGCTTGAGCAGGGCTAGTCCGCAGGCAGAACCAGCAGGTCCACCACCTAAAATTAGGATATGCAGGGGTTCGGACGCAATTCTATTCATCATCTTGCACGGTTCATTTTAGCCTATCCTTCTTTACACTGTGGTAAAGGGGAATAATAGTTTCTAGTCTAAACAATTTTCTGAAGAGATGGCGATACGGCTCGCTCCCCGTGAACATGCCCCACAGGATGCGTGAGTGAATTCTTTGAGAGCGCGGTAGATCTTCCTCAGATTTAATGATACCAATCCAAACTCTCATCAGGACGCGAAAACGGAATGTCAGATCCCATAATCGGAACAGAATTCTGCCATAGTTGTTGTCTTTCGCAATCTCCTTGCACAGCGGTCTATACCCCTTTCTAAATGCCGCCTCTGAAATCCCGACAATTAGCGCGGTGTGCACTGCCTTTTCGGCTGTCGAGAAAGCCGCGCCGATCCCATCCTTATAGAGCCTGGTAACTGCCGCGTCTCCGACAGCAACCCAGCGGTCCCCAAAATATCGCTTGGCCAGGCCAACTGCGATTCTTGGTGTGCACCCGCACAAACTCCCCGAAGAAACAGGGAAATCCTGGTTGAGTTCATGCGCTTCGATGAAGTCACTGATTGCATCGGTGGTCAGCCCTCGGCCGAGCAGAGAGATATTTACATACGAACCTTTAGGAATGAGCGCCCCGAATACCAGCCCCGGCGGCTTCTGGAAGTAACTGCGTACCTGGTCAGAAGGCCATCCCTGCGGAAGGGGGAACTCATCCTGAGCCATGATCTCGGTTCTGGGCGGCTGGTACCCAAACTCATCACCCAGAGGGGAGCGACTGTTGACGCCCGTTGCCAGGATCACGAGGTCAGCAGCATATCGATCTTGAGCGGTATGGATGATGGGCTTTCCATCCCAGGTGACGGCGATCGCTCGCGCCCTTATCCGTTCCGCACCACGAGCACGTGCTTTGGAGAGTAAGTAGCCATCGAAGCTTGTTACAGGACCAAATGGATGCAGTCGCGGACCGCCTCCACGATATATGCTAACGATTCGATATTCTGGATCGGGTCGATCGATATTCACTACTTCGTGGTTGAGGTGAATGGAATAAGCACGAATCTCCGATTGGATGACATCATCAGGAAGCGAGATTTCGAGACTCTCTAAATCATGGATGAGTCGGGTGGAGATGATCCCTGCGCACCGGTTGCAGCCTCCAGATCCGGGAATTGAAAACTCTCGCGGTTCGAAGATCATCACTTCAAGCCGCATACTCAGTTGGTCGATCTGCTTAAGAAGCTGTAAGGCTGCGAAGCTCCCTGCGGGCCCACCACCGATGATGCAGACGCGGTCGCCATCGGATAATCGTATTCCCATCAATTTACTCCGAATTCATCTTACATCAAAATTGCGCCGCTGGGGAGTATGTTCGACTGCATTCGAGGTGGAATTATATTGGGATTCTCACCAAGCTGGAGACCACGGAGCGCTGAAGATATCTGCCCGTTTCAGTAATCCATGCTACAACTTGCATCATTGCCAACAAAAAGTGCCCAGCCTGAATAGGGAGCGTCCGGTTATCGATCGAATCGGGTTCAAGAGTAGGTAGAGCGTCACGAAATGGATTTCAGAGGTCTCATTCATCGCAGCGTATCAGTGGTTCCGGGATTGAACCGCTGAAACGACTGAAAGCACTGAACTATTGACCCCTAAAAGTACCCCCGGCTCCAATTGAGTGCAACGCGGACCGAAGTGGGGCGGCGATAACGCCGACACCACTGGAGCGGCTTTAGGTTAGAATGCCATAGCATTCGCTGCGGTGTTGAGGGGGTCCTTATCGAGAAAAAAAATATTCTGGTATTCATGATGGGCGTGGGGCATTTTCCGCTCGCCCGCCTTTACCTTTCTCGAGGTCTGCATGTCTTATAAGTTCCAACTCAAAACCGGAGTCAGCAGAACGATGCGCTGGCTGCTGCAAACGGGCCGGCCCGTTCCCCCGCGCAGTGATGAAGAAGTTGCTGCCGATGTGGAGCGCAACTACCGCTGGAATTTCACCGTCAACCTGCTGGATACTGCCGGCTTTATGTTTGGCTTTAGCTTCATCGCGGCTACCACCATCGTGCCCCTCTTTATTAGCAAACTAACGCTCAGTCCACTGCCGATTGGGATCGCCGCGGTCATAGCCCAGAGCGGCTGGTCATTGCCGCAACTCTTTACGGCAAACAGTGTAGAACGTTTAGCCCGAAAAAAACCGGTCGTCATCAACCTGGGTTTCTTCCTTGAGCGCCTGCCGATGTGGATTCTGGTGATTTCACCCATGATCGCAGTGCGTGAACCAACGCTGGCCCTGGGGCTTTTTCTGGTGACTTTAGCCTGGTTCCACGTGGGCGCCGGGATGGTGGCGACAGCCTGGCAGGACTTGATCGCTCGTTGTTTTCCTGTTGATCGGCGCGGTCGGTTTTTTGGCACAAGCATGTTTGTCGGCACTAGTCTTGGCGCGCTGGGAGCAGCGATCAGCGCCTGGTTCTTGAAGACCTTCCCCTTCCCGACTAATTTCGTCTACATCTTTACGATTGCCGCCGTCGGCATCACCATCAGTTGGATCTTCCTTGCCCTGACACGTGAGCCTGTCCAGCCTGTCGAAAGACCAAGGACCAGCAACCGCCAGTTTTGGGCTAAATTACCTGAAATCCTGCGCAAAGATCACAACTTTCGCCGTTTCCTGATCGCCAGGTCGCTGCTGGCATTTAGGGGGATGGGGATTGGTTTTATCACCATTGCAGCTGTGCAGCGTTGGCAGGTTTCGGACAGTACGGTGGGAGTCTATACAGGCGTATTACTGCTTGGCCAAACCGTTGGCAACCTGACTTTTGGGTTTCTAGCCGATCGCTTCGGGCATAAATTATCCCTGGAGCTGGGCGCGCTGGTCTCGGTTTTTGCATTTCTCATGGCCTGGCTGTCACCTTCTCCGCTTTGGTACTATGGAGTATTCGCTCTGTTAGGGATAGCAATGGGGGCGATGGTCGTTTCGGGGATCTTGGTCATCATGGAGTTCTGCGAGCCGGAGCGCCGCCCGACTTACGCTGGACTGGCTAATACCAGTATGGGGCTTATCGGCATCGCTGCTCCATTGGTTGGCGCCTGGTTGGCGCAGATTAGTTATAGCTGGCTTTTTGCGCTCAGCGCATTCGCTAGCTTACTCGCGTATGCTGCAATGCACTGGTGGGTGAAAGAACCGCGTTGGGCTTAGGCAACAATTGAACCACTGAACCGCTGAGTAGATTGATTACACTGAAAGGTGTCCTCGGATACATTAAATGGGGGTGAGAAATGAGTAATAAGAATTCCGATTATGTAAAAAAGGAATACCCGCTTTCTGGATTTACTGGGCGGATTATCGCCGCGGCGCAGCAGGTGCATCGTGAATTGGGTCCGGGCTATGAGGAGCGGATCTATCAGCGGGCGCTGGCGTTGGAATTGCCCGCGCATGGGCTGGATTTCAGCCGGGAAGTATGGATCGATGTGCTCTATAAGGGACAGAAAGTAGGTCGCAAGCGGGTAGATTTCATCATCGAGGAAGTGTTGGCCGAGCTTAAAGCTAATGCTGAAATTGAGGCTGTGGCTATCATCCAAATACTTTCCGATCTGAAAGCATCCGGATTTCATGTGGGGTTGCTATTGAACTTCGGTTCGAAATCCTTGGAAATCAAACGCCTAATCAACACCTCGCAAGAAGAGTGAGTCGCCCAAAGGATTGTTCAGCGTAATCAATTCTCTCAGCGTCTCAGCGGTTCCAATCGCTTCCGCGCCGGGCGGCTCGTGAAGGTCAATGTGCGTTCTCTACGGGATCCGATTAATTAGCTCGAACGCTGTATCTTCTCTTGAGAGCCTAGACCAACTCGTGAGCCCCTCAATTCGCAGCCGAGATCTCACAGCCATTCTCGAACCATAAGTGAAGATCGTATCCCCCGGGCGCGGCCATTGTGCCGAAGAAGAACTCCACCCGCGATAGCCTTTCCACGCTTCGATCCTCTGGATTCCCGATCCAGGTAGTCATGATCGTCGGTGGGATCAGGTCAACATTGGACCAAATGACCTTCCCGTCCAGAAATGCGTTGAAGATCGCGTCATTAGACTTCGGCCAGTCGATTTCGATGTGCGCGAGCGTAAGCGTTGCGCCGCTGTCGTTCTGCAGCCGCCAAGCAGCGATGTTGCTGGTCGCGGAGATGAATCGCAGGTCGAGCAAGGCACAAATATCGGCCGGCGGCGTCAACGTGTGAATGAGCGTAGCGATTTGAGTTGCCGGTGTTGAAGTGTACACCGTCGATATTGCGCCCGGCGTTTCGGTACCCTGCAATGTTGGTGTGCTGGATGTCGGCTGTGAAGTCTGGTGAACCGGCGCACTCAGGGACGGTGTACCTTCCACCTCACCGGATGTGAGTGATGATGGTTCGGTTGGGAGCATTGGTGCCAGGGATTCGTCGAAGAAACCCAGTACGAAAAACAGCGCACCCAGTACGACCAGTAACAGAAGGACAGCGAGGATGACCAATACACCGAGCTGTCTGCCCGTCATGCCCAGAACTCTTCGTGAGCGACCGCCTGTTTTTCGGTTCATATCCTCATCATGATGTTGAGTGCCCATTGGGGCGTGATTATCAAAGAAGCCCGGATGAAAGGATCCCCGCCCGGATCGGTTTCCTTCGCGCTCGGCGGTGTGTTCACGTGTGCTGCGATGGGATCGCGAGTAGACATTCGCGGCAAACCGTTCGAACGGTCAATTCCCTGCTGAGACCTGGCAGCCATTATCGAATGTGACGGAAAGATTATATCCAGAGCCGGCCGCCATGGTGCCGAAGAACGCCTCCAGGTCGGCCGAAGAAGTCACCTCGCGCGCCGACTGCCCGCCAACCCAGGAATCGATGTGCGTGGGCGGCGCCGTATCCACACTAGCCCAAACGACGGTGCCGTCCACGAAGATATTGAAAAGCGCATCATTCGAGGCGGGCCAATTGAGATCGATCACCTCGATCCTGATGGTCGCTCCGGAATCGTTCGTGATCTCCCACCCGGCGATGTTGCTCGTGGACGTGAAGTCTCCGATGTCAATGAGTGGGCAGACGTCCTGCGTCGGCGTGGCGGTGGTTGTTGGCGTTAGGGTGGCGGTGGCTGAGGGTGATGCTGTTCGCGTGGGCGTGGCTGTTGCCGTTCTCGTGGGTGTATACGTCGCGCTGGGCGAGGGTGTGGAGCTTGCCAGCGGTGAAACGCTGAGCGTGCCCGTCACGGTCGCGGTCGATGTTCGGGTGGCCGTTGGAGTCCTCGTCGATGAGCTCACCACCGAAGCGGTTTCTGTCAGTGCCAGGATCGCTTCCGGCGTGCCATCAAGCGCTGATGGAGGGACCGGGTTATCCGACCCGCTCGATTCGATCAACAGCACCTGCAGTGTTGCGGCGATCGCCGTTTGAAGCTGCTCCTCGGACATGCTTGACCCAGCGGCGAATGCCACAGCGGTTGAGAGCGAATCCACGGTCGCTTTCCAGTCCACCGTTGGGCTTGAGGTGTGCGTCGTCGCACCTCCCACTGCCGTTGCGCCGGAGTTGAATGAACGGCTGATCAGCCATAGGGAGGGCAGGAGAATCAGCGCCCCCAGGATCAGAATCGGGGCTAACTTACGCTTCTTTGGTGCAGCGTCGACCAACGTTTTATCTTCGGAGTCGTCTTCCTCAAGTTTGTACTCCTGAGTTGTGTCATAGGGACGTCTCACAACACCGGGCTTCAGCGCACCTGCCTTCGCGTCATAGACCTTCTGTAAAGCGCGATCGAATGCCTGGCTCAATTCCAGGGCAGAGGCATAGCGATCCTCAGGGCGTTTTTCCAGCGCTTTGATCAGGACCTTGCCAATCTCTTGCGGGATGTTCGGATTGATAGATGTAGGCGGTGGCAGTGGTTCGCTGGCTTGCTTCATCGCAATTGCTAATGGTGTATCCGCGTTGAAGGGTAGTTGGCCCGTGCACATCTGGTAGAGCACGATCCCTAATGCGTAGACATCGGTCTTAACACTCACTGGTTCGCCGCGCGCCTGTTCCGGGGCCATGTACTGCGGCGTGCCGATCACATTCGAACCCGTCAAACTCACCGTGGCGTCCCCGACGTGTGCGGTGCCGAAGTCGGATAGCCAGGCATTGCCTTCGCTGTCCATCAGAATATTGGCAGGCTTAACGTCGCGGTGGACCAACCCTGCGTCATGGGCATACTGCAGCGCCTCCGCAATTTGACGGACGATGTGCGCGCCTTCCTCTGGTTTGAGCGGTCCCTTGCGTATGCGTTCGCGCAGCGTGCCGATCTCCATCAGCGGCATGACAATGTAGAAGATCCCATTCTCCATGCCGAAGTTCAGGATAGGGACGATGTGTGGGTGATGCAGGCGCATCAGGATCTGGGCCTCGCGCTCGAATCGGGGTTGGAAATTCTCCTCCTCATCGAGCCAGGGAGGCAGTACCTTGACGGCCACCTCTTTTTCCGTTTCATCCTCAACGGCTTTAAACACCGTGGCCATCCCGCCGCTGCCGATCCTGCTGACGAGGGTATATTTGCCTAGCTTATGGTTTTTCCAGTTATACATCTATGTCCTGCGCGTCTACACGGATCGCATCGCAAAGCGAGCGTGTTCCGGATGTGTTCGCGGGTTAAATGATTGACTGCCCAAGCCTGGATATCGCTTGCGTCTACTGTAGCATATCAACGATCGTTGTTTCTACACTTTACAGGTGCCTTACAGTGATATTAAGGTGGCTGTTTTTTAGGAGAGGACATTATAAACGCTGAGTGTAAGATCAAATGTGGGATCCGCGGCAGCGAGGCATCATCTCGTAAGTCGCATTTTCAATTGAGGATGGATTACTCGGAAGTGCATCGCTAGGAACGAATCACTATATGCTTTACACGGCTGATGGTGGTAAAAATACACTACTTCATGACCTTGGAGTGGAGAGAGAATTACACTGGTTGACCGCCTGATTTATGTCCGGCGGAATTAAACGTTTTAGATTCTTGGATCGAGCATAGGCGGCATATGTCCACTCCAAACAAGGCCCGTTTCCCCAGACTGTTAAGCGCAGTCGTCATTGTGATGCTAGCCAGCCCGGCTCTGCATGTGCAGACGACGCTGGCGCATCCCTCTGAAACGGAACGCGTGAGCATAAGCAGCGCGGGCTCCGAAGGTGATCAGCTTTCGCAAACCCCCAGCATTAACTTCGATGGTCAAATCATCGTTTTCGCTTCCGAAGCGTCAAACTTAGTCGATGGTGACTCCAACGGCGTCCAGGACATCTTCCTCCATGATTGGCTCGCCGGTACGACCGAGCGAGTGAGCCTGAATTCGTACGGCGAGGAAGCCGATGGCGCCAGCGCTTGGCCTGAAATCAGCACCGATGGCCTGTTCGTCGTTTTCACCTCAACAGCCACAAACCTCGTCGACGGAGATACGAATGGCGTCGAGGATGTCTTCGTGATCGACCTCCAATCTGGTGCTGTCGAGCGGGTGAGCCATTCCGCTTCGGGTGGTCAAGCCAATGCGGCCAGCAGCCAGCCAGTCATCTCCGGTGATGGTGGCTTCGTCGCCTTCGTTTCCCCTGCTACTAACCTGGTGCCGGGCGCGACCACCGGTCTGGAGGAGCTTTACCTCTACGATCGCGCCGATGGATCGCTGCAATGGATCACCACGCCGCTCAGTGGATCAGTGAATGATGGGCTGAGTGGAGAACCGGCGATCAGCGCCGACGGGAATTGGGTCGCCTTCTCTTCGAACTCAACCCAACTCATCGTCAATGACACCTTCGGAATGCGTGACATCTTCTTATGGAACAGAGCTTCAAGTACGATTGAACGTGTCAGTGTGACCCAAACCGGCGATGAAGCCGATAGCTTAAGCTACGTTCCGGCACTCAGTGCGGACGGTCGATTCATCGCTTTTCGGTCGCATGCCTCGAATCTGGTCGCTGGGGATTCGAACTCCATGGGTGACATCTTCCTGAGCGACCGTCAGAACGGCACGATGCAGCGGGTGAACCTTTCCAGCAGCGGTGAACAGGCTCTCGGTGGACCCAGCGACGAACCGGCGATCAGCGCGGACGGCCGATTCATCGTTTTCCGCTCTATGGCCACGAACCTCATTCCGAATGACACAAACGGTGGACGCGACATTTTCGTACGTGATATGCAGGGCACCACGACCCGTGTTTCCGTCGATAGCAATGCTGTCGAGTCGAACGGCGGCAGCTATTCACCCGTGATCAGCGCCGATGGAGCCGCAATCGCTTTCTATTCAGATGCCAACAACTTAGACTTGGTGCGCGCCGATGACAATGGCACTGCAGACGTCTTTGCTCACGGCGAGCCGCCGGCGCCCGAGCCGACAGAGACACCGACAATCGAGCCGACGGAAACGCCCACAACCGAACCCACAGAAACACCTACACCCGAACCAACCGATACGCCGACGGCCGAGCCAACTGATACGCCGACGGTTGAACCGACAGAAACACCGACGGCCGAGCCTTCGGATACACCGACAGCTGAACCCACAGACACACCTACCTCCGAGCCTACGGATACGCCATCGCCCGAACCGACCGACACGCCGACGACCGAGCCTACGGCTTCTGAGGAGCCACCCGAGGCGAGCTCACCGCCCATTATCAGCCTGAAGGAAGAGGTCTGTGTTAAGGAGGGTGAGACGATTGCACTGACGGGTTCCTTCAAGGATCCCGATTCCGAGCGTTGGACGGCGAGCGTCGATTATGGCGATGGCACCGGCACCCACGCACTTAACCTAGACTCAAATAAAACCTTCGAGCTGCGCTGGGTGTATGGTGACAATGGCGACTATTCGGCGACGGTGAGGATAACCGACGAGAGCGGTGCAGTCGGAACGAGAGATCTGCTTGTTCATGTGAAGAACCAAGTGCCGCGGTTGGAGAACAATCTGGTGCCTGATCTCCATTCCTACCGCGAACTGACTCACGACGACCGTGATGGTGAGGCTGCCGGTAAGATTGGTAAGTGGTTTACAGCCACTGCAGGCGAGCAGACTTTCTTCACGATCGACGTGGAAGATCCGGGCTCGGATGACCTCAAGATCCGTTGGAGCTTCGGCGACGAGGTGATCTATTTCAACGATGGCGATGAAGCCGATCCATTCCCCAGCCCGTGGGGAACCTACCCATTCCGTGTAACACACACAGCTTCCGTTATCTTCGATAAGCCGGGTGTGCGCAACGTGAGAGTAGACGTCTACGACGATGATGGCGGCAAAGTCTCGATGTATTTCCAGGTGCTCGTGCGCGGAAAGGAAAGATGCCGTACCTCGCTGGGGTATTGGATCCAGTACTTCAAGAATGAAAACAATGCGGAGTTCAAGGGCGAGCTGCGTGCTCATTTGAGCATCCTGAGTGCATTCGTGACCTCCTCCTTCGGCGAATTCCGTCCTGAGGCGGTGAGCGCGCTGGAGGACTTTATTCTCAATGACATGGATCAAAGCGCGCGCGCCCGGGCCCAGCTGCTGACGTCCTGGCTTAACTTCACCAACGGCTCGGTGGAGTGGGATGATGTCATCCTTGATGCGGATGGCGAACATGATATGCAATACGCGGAGGTAATCCGCGAGATCTTAGCTATTTTGGTTGAAAGTAAAGCCACAGCGGAGGAGTTCTCGCACGCCATAGAACTGGCGCAGTCTATCAATCTGCACTCTCGCAGCGGTGCATCCTGCCCGGTCTATGGAGAATAGGGTAAGATCACCACAAGGTTTGTGACGACCGCTCGCCCACCGTCTTGGTGGGCGAGTTTGCTATTCTGATCCATGGCTCCCTCGAGAAGACGGTTTCTTGACCAATGTCTTGTCTGAGGAGTGTGACAACAAAGAATCTCGAAAATCCAGATTAACATATTTGCAGGTTCTTCAGGAAGCAGTTATTCCACTGGTCCTGGTTCTTTCAAGGTGAGGGTCACGGGCCCGATGACGGTCTCGTATACTTGCGTGGCGCCATCCATGGCGGGTACGACCAAGTAGATCTGATCGGTGACCATGTCGTAGCCCTCAACGCCGCCGCTGCCGTGTATTTCCTCGATGACGTATTTTGGCAGGTAGGCCATCTTATCGAACGGATTGCAGGTGTCTTCCCCGCTGAAGGTCACCTCGGCCGGGAACTGGAACATAAAGACATTGGCATTCCCGCGCGTCTCCAGCTTGCCCTGGATCTCGAAATTGAAACTGCCGGTGACGTCCGTCGTGGTTATAAATTCCTCGCCGCTTAGCAGGTTGACGCAGGTTATCTCCACGTGAGTAGCCAGCCTGCCCGTACCCTGGCCATCGAGCTCGTCATTATCTTGAACGATAAAGAACCCTTCCCAGGAAATCGTATGCTTGCCGGATTCCCAGACCATGTCGAGATTTAGATTGACTTGCCATGAATCACATTCCGGCACAGCTTCGCCTCGCATTCGACGGAGGCGGATATCCTTCCACTCGTTGATTTCGCTCAGGTAATCATATTCAAACGCCTCTATCCCAAGCAGCTGGGCCAGGGCGACCGTTCTTAAGAGGCTGCGAGCCTCCGGCACGCTTGCGAGACACGGCTCGAATGTCTCCAGCGCCTGCACCAGTGCGGCCTCGGCGAGATCTGTCGCCCGGCTGATGGCGTCATCGCCGAGCTCGAGTAACCCCAAAATCTGAGCCTCCGCAGCGATGGTGAGCGCCTCCTTTATGTCGGCGGTGTCTATCGCATCCGAAGCCCAGGCTTCATAAGTATCCGTAGCGGAGGCGATCGCCTCATCAGCGCGGTCGTCGTTGCCCCACCATTGTGCCCGGGCGGCGATGAGCAGATAGGAACGTACGGTTTTTCGTGCCCGCTCCCCACCTTGCTGTAAGCGCTGAGCGGCGATTTTCACACTGCTTTGGGAGGAAAACGCCTCCCGCTCCACGTCCGCAAGCAGCTCGTTCAACTTCTCGTCCGCCAGCGAGTCTTGACCGGATTCAAAGAGACGATCGATCTCGTCCAGCGCTTCGACCAGCTCTTCATGGATCTCAAAGGCGCAGAAGCTGTCCTCGAGTGAGAATAATTCGCTGGCAAGCTCGAGCGCACCCTGCCGACCGAGCGTGCCGATTTCAAAGTTCTCCCCCAGCGTGGCTACCCGGCCGGCCGGCTCGAGTTGGAAGATCTCGAAATCGAGCGATTGGGCGCAGAGATCCTTGTCCTTAACGACACCCTTGGCCTGATCGCTGTCCGTTGAAGGTCCCGCCGCAGTCGAACCGCAGGCGGCCATAAAGAAGGATAGGAAAAGTATGGGTAGAAAGGACAGGCGGGGAGATGGCACAAACTTCATGGAAAGCTCCTTGGGCATTGTAATGGGATAAATACTACTAGAATAAGAAGAATTGGGCTAGATGAAAGATTGTGGTTACCACTCCCTGACATTGCCAGGAGCCTGTTAGGGCGACGTGGCAATCTCCCATCAAGAAACAAGGAGATTGCTTCGCTTCGCTCACAATGACAGGTTCCTCGCCAAGGTCATTCTGAGGAGTGCAGCGACGAAGAATCTCGTTCATGGCAAGCAGCACCAGCCAGGTCAAAGGTGCTTCACGGAGTTTAGCCTGAGGGAAGCCGAATGGGTTCAGCATGACAAGTTTCTGCATACCGGCATCCTTATGCCGTTATACGGCTCACCCGAAACGACATTTATAAGAGTTGTGACAAAAATCTTCGATTCCAGATCGATTTCCGGTTGAGTAAATGCTGACGTATTTTCTGTGCGGCCAGTAGCGTACTCGTTTTTCTGTCTCCCAATCCCCCAACGGGGGTTCCGGGCGGAACAGTTTTCCCCCATACCCCCTGCAATAAAAACAAGCCGCGAAAAATTCAAATCCCCGTCTTTGTCATTGCGATGAAAGAAGTGACGTGGCAATCTCCGCGCAAGAATAGAGGCGATTGCTTCGCTTCGCTCGCAATGATATATCGGTGGAAGTTGAGATTGCTTTGTTGAGTTAAGCCCGAACGAGATAGAATGGACTTACAATAACACATGGGTAAATGATCGGGTATAAAAACAGCGTGAACACAAAGATGCAGCAGATAATAATTGACAACATAGTCATGGATCTGATCCGTAAGGATATCAAGCACCTGTATTTTGCTGTTTATCCACCGAACGGCAGAGTGCGAGTCTCCACGCCGCTCCGATTGGACGACGAAGCTGTCCGCGTGGCAATAACCTCGAAGCTGCCATGGATCAAGCGCCATCAGGCCAAGTTCGAGGGACAGGAAAAGCAACCGCCGCTGGAGTACGTCTCTGGGGAGCGCCACTACTATCAAGGTCAGCGCTACTTATTGAACGTGATCTATCATGACGGCCCCCCGAAAGTAGTTATTCGCGACAATGCCACTCTCGACCTTTTTGTGCGGACAGGGAGCGACGCCAGCAAACGCGAGCGTGCCCTGATCGCCTGGTATCGCCAGCAGCTCAAGGAAGCAATCCCTCCCCTTCTCTCAAAGTGGGAAGCCATCATCGGTGAGAATGTGGCTGAATGGGGTGTGAAGCGTATGAAAACCAGGTGGGGCAGCTGCAACGTCAAAGCTCGCCGGATCTGGGTGAATCTTGAACTCATTAAGAAACCCGTTCACTGCCTGGAATACATCATCGTGCATGAAATGGTGCACCTGCTAGAGCGTCTTCATAATGATCGTTTCGTGGCCTACATGGACGAGTTCATGCCGCAGTGGCGGCGCTGCCAGGACGAGTTGAAACAAACTCCCCTGGCGTATGCGAATTTAGGCTATTAACCACTGTTCGGATGAGACGACATCCACGACGCCTCATGGGCGTAGGTCCGCCTGAGCACCATACATTGGTGAGGGTCATGAAAAAACTCTACGCTGTAGTTAAGCTAATGAAGTTCACGAACAAGTTCTTGGGCAGAGCGCATTCACGTCAATGGGAATACAGCTAGCAGCGTCCAGCTCAGGAATAACGCGCCGCAAATGGCGAATGGCCAACTGCCGCGAAGACGAGCTGCAGCCAGTTCCACCAGCCCGAGGATGAGAGGTAGGAGAGGCAAGACGAGGATGAGCACATAGAGCCCAGGGATCAAGCGCATGGATAGAACAAAACCGACGGCGAGTAGGATGCTATTGCCGATCCATCCTGCGAACCGTTGCAGAAATCCTTCGCCGCGCAGGGTCTCACCGATGGCTAGGAACCAGGGTAGGGTGAGCAGCGCGCCCACGGGCCACAAGATCAACCGCTTTGGAATGATCAGCCAGGGTATCCAGACGAAGTTAGATAATATACCCACACCCAACCAGAGGATGGCGAAAGCTGCTGACCCGCTAAGTAGGAGACGCGTCGATAAAGGGGAGAGACGAAAGCCGAGCAATATCAGGCTGATCAATCCCGCCAACCCGAGCCAAATCAACACATATCCGCCGACCACCAATCCCAACGGGGCATCCAACCTGACCCCCAGCACATTCAGTATCCAGAGAAGGATCGAAGCGCCAAGCGCGCCGCCAACCGGCACGAAAAGCCGTCTCCAGAGTGGTAGAGGCGTGCGCTGTGTGTTGGATGCTTGATCTAAGAACGGTGTGAGCGCCCAACCGAGCAGCAAAACCCCGACTATTCCGAGCCCATACCAACTCATACGTCGATCGCGATAGTCCACGGCGTCGGGTTGTTGACCAAAGGTATCGTCCAACCAATGCCTGGCGACTGCATAACTATCGGCTTTGAATAAGATGGAGATATGCTCGACGCCGGAAATGACTCTCAACTCACGCGCATTTCCCTGGGCTGGATCACCGCCAGCTCCGCCGGCATCGGCCAGTAATTGTTCCGCATTTTCAACGAACTGGGGTTCCAGATCCCCCGCCATTAGCAGCAGGTTGTTCGGCAAGCTGGGTGTCACTGGTCTCGGAACCGGTGATATGGCGATCGTGGCGGCCGTCTCGGGGTGCTTGATCCCAAACGAGAGCGCCACGCCGCTGCCCATCGAGTGGCCTAGGATAGCGACTCGGTCACTCGTCACGAAACTATGCGTTCGGGCTGTTTCTAGCGCTGCTTCGGCGTTCGCGAGCAGAGCATCCATTGTCCCATCTTGAAGGTAAGGTCTCGGGTTCCTGCCGTGACCATCGAAATCCCAGGCAACTACGATATAACCCGCTTTTGCCAGCGAGAAAGAGAACCCGCGCATGAGAAGCTCGGAACCGGCGAAACCATGACCGACCAAGACGACCGGTCGCAGGTCACCCGCTGCCTCTGATGGGGCGACGATCGTCGTCGGTGGGTCGGAACCGGGTATCTTGATGATTTCGAGGTCATTTCCAGCGCTAATTATCTGTGAGAGCGATAGCAGCACGAAAACTAAGCCGATTGCCAATAGAGCCCAAGATGAGGATTTCATCTGCCCTCCCAGTTCAAGCGCCGCAAGGCGTAGTTGGCATACCTGGTTGTTTCGAAGCGAATATTTCCGCGATTTACGAGGGCTGTATCTTCGCACAAATTAGGTTGGATTTCAAACCTGTCTAATACGGCTCCTTTCTTCCCAGGAACCACCCGTGAAAATGCCTGGGCTCCCACTATTTTTCCCAAAACCGTCGCGTTGTCGAATTCCTGCGAATGCGCTATGCTGGCAGGAAATACTTCGGCTCGTTGAGAGGAGAGTAGCTGTGAAAACACACCGGATGATGATTCTGCTTCTCGTTTTACTCCTGACCCTCGCCGGATGCGATGTGTCTGTCGATGAAAACGCCATAAGCACCTCTGTCGCCGCCACGCTCGTGTCCATGGACGCAACCGAGACGGATGAGCCTGATGTTCTAATCCCACCAACAGTTACACCGGAGGTGGTCGAAGATCCCACGTTGCTCCCTCCAACCGAAACACCCGCGCCAGTTACCGATGAAGAGGCGATAAAGGCTGTGATGAACGAATATCTGGATTCGCCTGTTGATGAGTCAACCATCACTGTTTCCGAGATTAAGGGAGACCTCGCTCGGGGCGGTCTCCAGGGCGCGTATTTCATAGCGGCAAAGGATAGTGGCGTGTGGATTATCATTTACGCCGGGCAGGCCACTCCGTACTGCAATCTAATCAATCCGTATGGGTTCCCCGTAGCGTGGGTGCCCGAGTGTCTGGGTGAAGACGATTCGCTCGCCCAGCGAACAGAAGCGGACGTTGATGCCGATATCGTCTCGCTCGGGGCGCCAACGTGGACGGATTCCATGGACAGTGCCGGTAGGTGGTACTTGTTAAGCACGAGTAATGCCACCTTCACGTTGGATAATGGCTCGCTCGTGATGGAGGTTCACGAAGGTGGCGGGTACGATGAGTGGGGGGTGGCAGCAGGCGCGGTAACCGATTTCTACCTCGAGATTACTGTGAGGATGGGTGATCAGTGCAGCGGTTTAGATCGCTATGGGCTCATCTTCCGCGCACCAGATCCAACCCAAGGTTATATTTTTGAATTCTCTTGTGATGGGCGTTTTCGCCTGTACAAATGGGATGGGGAGAACTATACGGGAGTTCAGGGATGGAAGTCATCCTCGTTGATTCTCTCTGGACCCAACAAAGAGAACCGGCTCGGCGTTATGACCGATGGAAACGACGTGAAACTTTTTGCGAACGGTAAGCTCTTGGGCGAGTACGTTATTGAAGATTATCCGGAGGGCAGATTCGGCTTAGTCGTCGGGTCGACCAACACCGACAACTTCAAAGTTATGGTTGGCTCCGCTTCATTTTGGGATTTGTAGCTAAGCTCTAGAACATAACCCGAGTTTTGTTTATGAAGCTCCTGGCAAGAAAACCCCACTGCTTGCGGTGGGGATGAATTGCCTTTACACTAACTATATACGATTGGGCGCTAAACGGTAGAAGCAGA
>SDBU01002473.1_pt1 | contig 24490 bp, 39 predicted proteins | sample 2277071 | NCBI WGS metagenome assembly SDBU01 (sample SAMN10397929, study PRJNA504765) | marine sediment metagenome | isolation source: marine sediment core GS08_GC12, 126 cmbsf | place: Arctic Ocean: Gakkel Ridge, Loki's castle | collected 2008
CTCGACCTTCTTGGCCTTCTCCCTGTGGAAGAGCAAGCTCAGGAGCATCATGACGCCGAGGAAGACCAGGAGGTAGAGCACCACCTTCCCGGCGCCCGACGGACCTTTCTTCTCTTCAGGCATTTTCGAGTTTGTGTTGCTTACCTCTTATTGAGCGCGGCACCCAATCCATTTCACGCAGCTCATCCAATATCGCACCCTTGATGCGGAACTCTGCATAGGTCTTGAACTTTATTTTACGGTTTTCATCAAACTTCCCTACGGCATCCATCAGCCCCAGGATGCCAACATCAACAAGATCATCCACCTCGATCTGAGCTTGCTTCCATACCTTCGCGGCCCGCTTTCTTTGTATCTCGTCATTATCCAACACGGCGATGCCGTCGGTGTCGTACATCTTCAACTCCACGACCACCCACGTCCCCTCCTGGCTCATGCACAGGTTGTTCCAGCCGCTGGGTAGATAGTGGAAGTGGTAATCTACGGGGACCATGTTGCTCAAAGGCTGCTGCTGATCCGCACTGCCCATATACTTGAGCGTGCCGGCGGAAGCCGTCCACGAGTCGGTGAGATGGTACGGCGACGAGTTGACGGAATCGACACTCGGAAGTGCGGTGGTGGGCCGGTCCTTTTCCTCGAACGCGGTCTTTAGGACGATCTCTTGGATTGCCCTGTGAACCGTGTTGTCGCCCGCGACCATGCGGTACTCTTTGCCATCAGAGCCAACGCCGTTGATGGGCTTCCCGTCCAGGTCGAACTCCACCTTGAGGGGAATCACCTTCGTCCGCGTACTCAGCCGCGTCTGGCCGGAGATGAGTATGGTCACTCCCGGGGTGACGTAGTTCGCCCGTATCAGCGCAACCGACGTGTTGCCGCCCGGACTCCAGATAATCTCCGGGTCGTACATGAGCGGACCCGAGGTGCCAGCGCCGATGGACGGCCCGCCATGCTGCTCGAACGTCGAGCCGTACAAGGCATTGGCCGTGTCGGTGACGTCGGCATTCAGGCACAAGAACGTCCGCGTGCCCCGGTAGCTACGTAGGCCCCTGCGCTTCAGGCGGCGGTCGAGCTTGATTTCTTTGATCGAGACGGACATGGGTTAGTACCCAACGAACTTTTCATGCCGGCTGGTCAGAAAGACGATACCGGGCAGGGTTTCGGGGTCCTCTTGAACGTCTACGCAAACGAATGCCGTGGAAGTAGTCGCGTTGGAAGCGTCGATGTCTTCCTGGGGCTGCCCGCCCGCTATTGGGTGCGTCAGGGGCGTTGTGCTATCAATGTCGGCTTGCAAGCAGACGCCCAACTCGATATGGCCAATCCTTTTGCCGCCGGTGATCTTGCGACGAGAGCCCTTTGTTTCTGCGTATGCCATGAGATTGCTCCTGAAATGAATGGCGCGTGATTATGAATACGCCACGAACTTCTCGAACCGGCTGGTCAGGAATGTGATCCCCGGAAGTGTCTCAGGGTCTTCCTGCATATCGACGCACATAAAATCCGTGACGTCGGTGGCGCTGGTGCCTTCGCTCGGAGGGCCGCCGACCGCAGGCTGTGTAATCGCCTCCGTGCCGAGTTTCACGCCCAGTTCGATAAGCCCAACCCTCTTGCCGCCTGTGATCCTACGGCGAGAACCCTTTACTTCCGCATATGCCATGAGATTGCTCCTGAAATGAGAGGTGTGTGGTTCGAGTTACCCTTCCCGCCACACGGTACTACGAATGCGCCTCCGGCTGGAGGAATGTCAGTACGATGCGGAACATATTCCTTCCGGAGATCATCGTCGGCGTGGTGTAGTCCATGATACGGGGCTGAAGCACCGAGTTCGCCGTCGAGACCCACCCCTGCATCGCTGCCGTTGTAGTGCTGTAGCCCGGCATGACGCCTGTTTTGGGGATTAGGTTCAAGTCCTGCGGCGGGACGTGATATGTCCTGGTCCCCACGCGACCTACTGTAACGCCGCGCGGCCCGGTTCTGAATCGCTCCTGCTCATAGTCCCTGAATTGCTTGCTCATGTCGGAACTCCCTAATCGGCCAGCGATTCCTGCGCATCGTCGCCTGTCTGGTATCTGGCGCGGTCCTGGCTGATGGCCGCTATCATCATTCGGTCGGCCAGCACCTTATCCACCCCGTTTACATCGCCGAGTATGTGTTCCGCGTCGGCCATCGCCGCTTGCAGGATGGTGTAGCTGAACGTCTTGCTCCCGGGCAGGTACACTGCCGAGTCGGCCGGCACGCCGGGAAGTCTCCTGTAGCGATATGCGATGGTGCGGACCTCGTCCGGCACGGGATGCACGAGTAAGTCCCACTGGTCCCCTACGGAGGTGTCGTAGCCGTCGCGGATCTGCACCGCCCATTTGGTGGGGTCGCCAGTCTCGTTGTCGTCGCGCCTCAACCGCGCAATGTCTTCCGCCGAGACTTTCTGGAGGTCGGGCAGGTCGTCGCCGTCGTAGGCGTAGACCGGATAGTCCACCATCCCGTCATAGTCGCTGGGCAACCCATACCGCCCATCCGCCGTAATAGTGAAGGTGTCACCTTCGTCATCGGTGGCGGAGGCATCAACGACAATAACAGTGGACGAGGTGTAGGTGACGATCTCGTAAGTAGTCTCGGACGTGTCGGCGGTGAACGTCGAGCCCTCCATCGAGGGGTAGAACGAGGCAGCCGAAGCGGTTATGGTCTTGTTGCCCGTCCCGCCGATCGACGCGATAGTACCCGTGACGGTCGGCCAGAGCGTTCGGGTCGCACGGGGTTTCAGAAAACTCCAGTCGTGGTGCGAGTCGTCGCGCGGGTCGATGCCTGAGAGGAACCAGGCGTAGCCGCCCTTCAGGTACACTAGCGCATCGCCCGCTGTGGCGTTACCTGTCCTTGCTTCGATGAGGTCGCACATGGCGGCGCAGGTCAGTACACGAGCCGTTGCCGTCGGGGCTGATACAGCGGTCATTGTCAATGTCTGGGAAGTAGCCATGTTATGCACTCACCGATATTGTAGTTGGGTTGGTGATGTTCCAGCCGCCGAGGGCCGCCCACAGATAAAATGTCCCTTCCGCGAGATTGAAGACACACTCTCCCGACGCATCCGTGGTCAGCGTGCCGGCGTAGACAGTCGTTCCAGCCTCGTCTGTAGTGACCCACACGCGCGCGTCCGGGATAGCGACAGCATCGCCGTCCTGCACAGTGACAGTGAAGGTGATAGCGCCCGCCCCCGCGCTGACCGTATCGCTGACCGCGGCATCGAGGTACAGGCCGAACGTCCCCGAGTCGGTGTGTCCCGCCTGCGCCTCGTCCCATACAGCGTCAACGCCGCCGGCGGATAACGCGAACCCCGCCTTGTCGGTAATGGCCCTCGTAGTCTCGCTCCACGTAGCTTCCTGTACGCCTCCGAACTGGAACTCGCGGACTTGATTGGCAGGCGTGGCAAGGGCGTTATGAATCTTCTGAAAAATGATGTCTCCGGCGGCGAAGCCGGTAAGTGTGGTCAACGCAAATGTCCAGATTCCGGTATCGGTATTGCCGTTGTTGCCCGTCCGATGGGTAAGCGCCTGCGTTTCACTGGTCAGCGCCCCAGTCTTGAATGTGTTGCCGGTAAAGTCGTAACTTTCGAGCGTGCCGTCGTTTTGCAAATGGTACAGGTATAAATTGGACGTGCCTGTAGTCACCAATGCGCCGTCGACATCGATCAGGAAAGCCCGAAAGAGCAGCCTGTCACCAGTCTGGCGTATATCAATACCGCGAAATGCCATATTACATTCTCCCGCCTGTCAGTAGGCCGCTTGTCCCGAGTCCCCCGCCGGTTAAGATGCTTGCGTTGTAAAGCCCGGGTTCCACAATCTCTAAGTACGGTTCCTTCCCGGTCTCGTCGAGCTCGTAGAATGCCGCCCCATAATCCGTGTTGCTACCAGGTGCGTCGCCGTCGCCGACAACGTCATGGTTCTCGCGGACGAGCATCGGGGTGGTTCCGTCAACGATATCGCCGATGTCAACGGCAAGCGTCTCATATACGCCCAATTCAAGGCTCGCCACCGCCACCGAGCCTACGGAATTCCCGGCTGCGATGCCAAAGTCAGCCGTTGTCAGATCGGGCGTCCAGTCCTCTGTAATATGGACGTGGATAGTCCCGTCGTTGGCGTACTTGACCTTTGTACATATCTTCAGGGAAGCACTAGATGGATTAAGCCCTGATGTGTCGAACGCCATGAATCCGCGCCAACAAGAATAGATCGCGCCATTGTTTACGGCTTCCGCCCTTATAGGAGTAATAGTTCCGCTGTATGCTGTCTTATTCACTCCCGAGCGAGCATCCGCCCACGAGCCCATAAAGTTTGAATATCCATCGATGGTACCGCTGTTCGCGTGTGTGTATTTCGTTGTAGTCGGGTCGAGGTTGATCTCGCCGAACTCGTCTGCCTCGATGTCGGTCAGGTCTATAGCGGCGTAGTCGCTTCGGCGCGTGATGCGACCTGCAACAAATCGGTTCACCCAGTCGTTCAAGAACAACCCCACGCGAGCGCCTGTGGCCTTCGTAAATACCCAGCCGTCGGCGGCATGCTCCACGCCGCCTGAGAAGGCCACGTCGTACTCGACAATCGCATCGTGAGTGCCAGGATTGAGCACGTCGCCGAACCGCACACCGCCGAGAACCGTTCGCTTGAGCACGCCGGCTATGCGTTTCTTCGGCGTAAACGTAATCCAGTCGTCGCCGCAGGCAATCCGGTATGCGCCGGTAAGGGCATCCCGGGTTATTGGCACGCCGTCGCCCGCGATACGCGCCCAGTCCTGCCCCGTGGGCTTTACGAAGACGGAACTGGCGTAGAGCCTAACCTTCCGGCCCTCTCGCTGTCGATCCGTTCGTTCAACTGTCCACGCCATCAAATTATCCCGTATGTGTCTTTATCACTTGTAGCGGCACTGGCCAGCGAATTCGGAACAGCCGCTCTTGCGGCGGTGTCCACAACATCTACCCAATGACTCAAATCGAACATCTTGCCCTCAAGTGGCGTGCCATCGACGGAAATCCGCGCCGCGTTGAACGTCGAGCGAAGCTGCCGGAGCCGCATCGCTACCGCCTTGAGTCGGATGGTCTCCGCGACGGTGATATTGATGAATACCTGAATCTTTTTGGCGTCGGAGACCATCCGATTAAACACTCCCCGTTTTCTTGCATCTTACACACGCTTGCGTTAGCGTGTGGGTAACAGGAGCGAGAAGGGGAGGCTTCACTGAGAAGCCAACCTCAAGACGGCGTAGGTCGAATCGTCGTTACCTGTTTCTACTTGAGGACATAAACTCAATGGAGACATCTGCTCTTGTGGCTATCCGTGAGTACCTGGAACTCTTCCTGGTAGTGTTGACGATCGTCAACGCTATCGGGAACCGGGACTCACGATAGCCCGACAACGTCCGGGGCTGAGACCCCGGGCGTTTCTTATGCAACTGCTAAGGTCCTGTAATCGCGAAGATGCTGGTATCTGTGCTCACCATCGTCGGTAGGCCACAAGATGACCTGCTCCAGATGCCCAATCGGGATTTGATGCGCGACGTATAGCGTATTGCCGACATCTTCCCAGCGGTTCCAGAACCAGATATCCTCGTCAACACTGCCCGCCTTCCACGTCCCGTCAGGGGCGCACTTGGCGTTAAACCATGGCTTCGGCACCCGGCGCAGCGCGTCCACGCGGATCAGCGTAAGCCCGAAGTGTGCCGAAGACGCCCGCGTAAGCATACTGGCGTCCGGGGTCGAATCTATCCCATCCCGTTGTGTGGCGAGTGCTAGTTTGGCGTCCCTGCCCGCCTGTAGTGGAGCGAGCGCATCTATACCAGGATTCCGCTCGAACAAATCGACCAGCTTCCCAAGTGTCTCACGATCGAAGACCGAATCGTAGTCCATCGCCAGGATGGTATCGCAATCGGTCTCAAGGCACTGCTCGAAGCACTGTTGTAAGGACTTGCCCCAGAATACGCCTGTTGAGCAGCCTATCCCCTGGACATAGGGCAGTAGGCCGTCTATGATGCTGAGGACGTTCTCGGTGAAGCAGAGGCGGGGGAAACTCAGCGCGGCTCTAATCTTCAGGGAAGTCACAAGACCGCCATCTTGTAGTTGTTGAGGTGGTCCTGCGTCATCATGCCAAGGTCTTCGGGCAGCGGCTTGCGGCCTTCGAGGTTCAATGACACCGGCAACGACGCATCGTCGCCAATGTCCGAGAACCACGGGTGGATGTCCACCAAGCCAGCATGCCGCATCATCTGACTCAGTTTGGGCTTGCTGAAGACGGCCTTGTGGTAGTCGTCATCGTCTGTTTGCCCGCCCATCAAGAACTTCTCGATAGGAATGTCGCCGGCCTCGCCTTCAACGCATCGGCGCACAAGCCACTCGAAGCTCGGCACCGCTACCTTGATCGTGCCGCCAGGCTTCAATACGCGCACCCACTCCTGAAGTACAGCCGGGGTCTTTCGGAAACTGAAATGCTCCAGTATGTGTGATGCTCGAATATCAGCAACGGAGGCGTCAGCATACTCCAGCGGGTAGACCTCGCTGCCGTTCTGTCTGCCAACCGGCGTGAAGCCTTCGATGGGCTTGTAGATGCCAGCGCCGAGGTTGAGTCTTAGTTCGTCAGTCATCGTCTTCTCGCAGTAATTGACGTTGGGTAAATAATCCCACCCGGCCCAACCGAAACGAGCTGGTTGAGCCGGGCGAGAAGGGTCTATGTTCTCGCATTGGCTTCATGGCCGTCAGCGCTTATATTCGCGCATAGCCGACTCGCGGACTGAGATATTGAGCCATCCCGTTCGACTCGTAACCCAGCATTTCCATCGCATCCCCCTGTTTGTCCCAGAAGAACTTCTGCTCCTCGATCAATAGATTCCCGCGTCCCTGCCTTTGACCCACCCTGAACATATGCGGGTCTTTCTCGTGCAGGTCGGCGAACTCTGGCATCGTCCCCTTTGGTGTTGGGAGATCGAATCGTTCCGCTATCCTCGTGGCTACCTCGTGTGGGTCTCGCATCATCTGCTCGTAGTGAACCCACAACGTATTCGGTACGCAGGCCCACGCCTTGATCCATCGGGACCACAGCCCAGCCGCCACATGGCCGCGCAGAATCTCACCCATCGGCAACGGCGGCGTTTTGCAAGAGAAAAACGCCTCCATGGACTCCATAACGTGCCTGCCGTCCCTAACCACCACAATCGCCGGAGCGCGGTTGTCGTACCTGGGTAACTCGTGCGTCTTGACGGGCACTATGATTTGTGAATCCCGCAGTTCGTGTAGTTCTGATACCATTGTGGCGGTATCCATCGCGCCGGTAACTGCCCTGTGGGTTTCGCTACTGTCAGATTCGTCGTAGATAGAGAGCGTCTTGCACCCAAGAAGGCTGGCGAAAATAGTGCGCAGTAGCGTCACGCCGCTCCGGGGATAACCGGCCAGCCACACGCCTCCGGGCACATGCCCGCCCGACATATAGTCGTGAAACGGGGTTTGTGCGGATTTGGTATCGGTCATTCCCATATCCCTTCGGGCTGCCCGTTCTCGCGCCAGTCCGTAATCATCTGGGTGACTACCGCCCCATTCTGGCCAGGCCACAATCCCGAGAGAACGCTGTGGCCTATGGGTATGCGGTTGGCCAGGTACAGGGATTTGCCGTGCTCCCGCCACTTGTGCCAGAACCCGATGTCGGCATCGACCTTGCCCTTGCCCCATGTTCCATCAGGCGCAGGCTGGCTCCAGAACCACGGGTGCGGCATGTCCTTCAGGGCTTCGACGCGCAGCATGGTCAAGCCGAAGTGTGCGGTCTTGATCTTGGAGATTTCCGGCTCAAAGAAGCGGCTATCGACTACCCCTGATCGGTGCGCCGCCGGATCGTCTACGTCTGCCAGGATTCGCCCCGCCTGCCTTCCAACCTGAACCGCCGCCAGAGCGTCTACTTCAGGGTGATCCACGAACGCCTTGACGAGTCGCCCGACAGTCTGTTGAGTAAAGAGACTGTCGTAGTCGATGGTCAGTATGGCATCGACGCCATCCTCGCACCACTTCGCCAGAACGCCCTCGAAACACTGCTCCCAATACGCGCCGTGCGCGTTGTAGAAGCCTACGGTGTACGGCAGAATGGCGTAATGAGCCGCCATCTGCGTATCCATGAATCCCACCCTGGGGGTGGTCATCGCGGCACCTATCTTGAGTTTCGATGACACCACGGGCCGATCCGCTTGCGGCGGAGTTACTACGTGAGCTTCCTTCTCGTCCATTCTCGCTATACTCCTTGCGCCGGCGCGCAGCGGCCCCGTGATGCGATGCGCATGGCGGGGCCGTGCGTCCGACTTGTTTGGGGTGAATCGCCTACGGCTACCAGCCGAAGGCGGCGTACTCGAAAACGATGTCGTTGGCGTTGCCAGCCGTGAAGGTGATAGACGTGCCGCCCTTGGTGTAACTGTGCCTGATAGGCGCAGCCATCAAAGGATCTGCGTTGTACTGAGCTATCACAATCTTGACATCGGCTAGGTGGGTGTCCATTGACGCGGTTCCAACATCGGGGTCGGACGAGGCACAAACGAGTGTGCCCTCGCCAACCTCACACCGGAGGCCGTTCATGGACCCTTCCCACTGCTTATCTATGTCCCATCCCATAATGGGTTCCTTTCATGGTTAGGCGTCGAATGCCATTGACCGGCCGAGCGACATGCCGTCGCCCTGGACGCCACTGAGGCCGATCTCATCCGCAGCAAGATCGCCGGCCGAGAACAGGCCGGGTATCACCGATCCGTCTGTGGCCAACGTGCTGCCAATGGCGGGCACCTCGTCGGGCTGTGGCCCTTCGCACCAGAACCAACCCCAGTAGCCGTTCGTCATCGCCGAGATGGCAATGACTGCGACGCCAGTGGTGTTTTGAATGCAGTCGTCCGGGTCATTGGTGATTCTGTACCAATCGTTGGTTGAATCCGGCACGACTACAGAGCCGGGCCGAAGTGCTGTGGCCGCATTCTGTGTGCCGACCTGAAGGTACACGAGGGTTGACGGTCCCTTTCCGTTGCGGTTGTCAACCTGGACCTTATAGCCAGCATCGAATTGCGGCTTGCTGATGTTGTGATGGTCCGACGACGCGAAGCCGCCGGACGGTGCGTTGTATTGGCGCACCGCCCCGGGCCAGTTGTCGAAAAGGACCACCTTGCTTGTGGCAATGGTGGAATCAGCCATTGAAGGCTCCTTTCCGGGTTAGAAGTGAGCCTTCGGCCTACGTGTCATCGGCGAGCGACATGCCGATAATGGGTTCTCCAACGGCCGTTACGAGGCTGAAGCAGAACTCGCCGTAGGTCGCATCCGCCACCGTTGAGTTATTACGCATCATCGAGCACCCCTTCACTACGGTCGTGTCGGCGGCGTAAAGGCCATCAAGGGCAGGCACGAAAGTGACAGGGCAAACGCCATCGCACCAGTACCAGCCGTAAGATGTCTGATTGGTGTCCATCAGGCTCAACGCGATGGCGGCCGGACCCATGTCGTCGAGCACGTCGGTCCCGGCCTCAGTGGTCACACCATAGGACAGCGCCTCGTCATCCCACCCAACGATGTGCCTCGGGCCGACGATGTTTGAGCCGGTCGGGGCGATCTGCGCCAGGTAGATAAAGACGGATAGTCCGCTGCTGGTCGTGTCGTAGACCTGAATCTTCATGCCGAGTGGATACGCGGCTGTGGTAACGTCATGGTGATCTGATCCTGTAAACCCGTCCGTCGGAACTCCCGCTCGGGGGTCCGGGACGCCGGGCCAAAGATCGCAGAGAACGAACTCTGTCTCCTCTAGTGTTGCAGCAACAGTCATGATAGGTTCCTTTCACTGAAGCGTGAGCGACCCATGCGTACTCAACGCAGGATCGTTCCGGCGGTGGGCTAGTCGATAACGCGCGTCATGCCGATGCATGGCTCGGCCACGGCCGTTACGATGCCGAAGGCGAACTCGCCGTAGGTCGTGTTGGCCGCTGACGAGTCAACTCGCAGCAACGAACATCCAGCCGTCACGTCGCCGTCGGTAGCGTAGTCGCCGTCGAGGTCGGACACGAAAGTGACCGGGCAGACGCCGCCACACCAGAACCAGCCGTATCTTGCCTTGGTCACATCGCTTATTGAGATGGCGGCCGGACCCATATCGGCAAGCAGATCTCCGGCGGCCTCGTTGGTCACGCCATAAGACAGTGCGCTGGCATCCCACGCGACGATGTTCTTGGCCAGGAGGACGTTTGTGCCGTCTTCGTCAACCAGTTGCAGGTAGATGAACGTCGCGTAGCCACTATTGGAGGTGTCGTAGACCTGGATCTTGGTCCCGACTGGGTAAGCAGCAGCGGTGACGTCGTGATGGTCGGAACCTGTGAACCCGTCCTTCGGAGTTCCGAGGCGAGGGTCCGGGTAGCCAGGCCAAAGGTCGATAAGTTGGAATTCAGTGTCGTCTATTGTTGAAGCAGTGGTCATAGTGCATTCCTTTCATCTCTTCGGTAACGCTTCTTACGCGACGTAGGATCGCCAGCAAGAGGCATTGGGCTGCCAGCAGATGAGGTTGCCCGACGTGAGTACGCGGGCCAGCCGTGCGTCCAGGCCGTTGGCCTGATCCGCCTGCCAGGTGAAGTCGGTCATCTTCATCGACCGATCCGGGTGAAGCCGAAGCTCCCAGTCCGGTATGTGCAGCAGGAAGAACCATTCCGGGGTATACGTACCCGCGGTGGTTGTCCCGGCTGTGTAGTTGAGGTCCAGCCCCGGATCGTGAACGACTTCGATGCCGTCGATATCCAGTGTGGTGAACCCGTACTTCATCGCCAGCGGGGTCTGGTTCGTCCGCGGGTAGTTCGTGGACGCCTCGACCTGCGACTGCAACTGGCCGAAGATATCCCCGCCGCAAACGGCCAGGTAATCCTTGGGCCTCTCGGCCCGTCTCTGGCAGACGCGAACCATCTTGCGGAAGTTCGACAAGCTCGGTGAGAGCTGCGCGTCCTGGTCCGCATATGTCCCGTCCAGCGAAGCGCCTTGCCAGAACGCATTGGTGACCGTTGTGGCTCTGGTAATTCCGCCGTAGGTGTTGTCGTGGTTCAACGCGTCGGTGAGGCCCTGGAACCCGGCCGTCGAGTCGCAACTCGAATCCGGGTTTTCGTACATCATCTTGTACAACTTGATGCGAGCCGCCTTCTGCGCCTTGTTGACGAGGAACGTGACGAAGTTCATAATCTGCGTCTCTGTTCCACCGCCGTTCTGAAGCTCTTCGTCCAGTCCGTACTGCACCGGAACCTGGAAATGCTTCCAGTTGAACTCGGCGGTGCTGAGCATCGTCTTTGTTTCGGCCGTCAGGCCTTCGTTGGCGGTATAGGACTGTGCGAGATCGTCCATTTCGGCCGTCACGATTGGACTCTTGATCTTCAGGCCGCCGTTCCACACGATCTGTCTGGCATCGAGCAGCCGCGCTTGTAGCGGCATAGCCAGAAAGACCTGGTTCACGACAGTCCTCAGGAACAAGTCCCGTGTTGAGGATTCGAGATTGGTGTTTGCCATGAGAAAACTCCTCAGAATCCCCAAAAGAAAAAGCCCCTCCCTGTCTCCTGCCGGCAGACAAGTAGGGGCTTCAGGTCCAAGACCTCGCGACTGGCCAGCCACGCTCTCTTGGGGAATATTCAGTTGTGTGTTGTTACATCGGCTTCAGCAGCCGTCAGGACACGCGCCTGAACCGGCCTTTGAGCCGCATCTCTTCGGCGGCGGCTTTCAGCTCCATGGGTTCTTCAGTTACCGGAGCCGGGCCGCCACCTGTGCCGGTGTCCACTTGGACATCGGTGGTGGATGGCTGTTTGCGTTTGGTGGGTTTCTTGGACCCGTCCGCCGCTGAAAGTTCGGCATAAGACTTCTCAAGCGCCAACTCGACCTCGATGGAGGTCGGGAAGTTGTCGTCGAGGTCTCTGCCCATCGCCGTGAGCTTGTCCCACATTTGCTTCGTGGCCGAATTGCGATACTGGGGGCCATACTCGGTGTCCAGCCTCTCGTATATCGCGGCCAGTGCGGCTTCGTCTTTCTCCGCTTCGACAGCATCGGCGTCTTGTTTGCGCTGCTCGCGCTCGGCCTCAAGGGCCTTGTTCTGCTTGGCGAGCTGCGTTTCCAGGGTGCCGAGTTTGCCTTCGAGGGTTTTCATATCCCTCTTGGAGGACCGCCTGTCGGACTCACGAACCTTCGTTAGCGCCTTCTTGATGGAGTCCATATCGTCGAACTCGTCGAGGTCAAGGTTGATATCATCCGCCTGTGCATCTGTCGCAGCTTTTGCAGTTTCCAGTTCGGCAACGCGGTTCTGCATGTCGTCGAACTGTTTATTCCGCTCGGTAAGCGACTTTTCGAGTACGTCGGCCCTTTGTGTGGCCTTCTTCTCGTTGGCGCGATGTTGATCTCTTTCCTGCTTGACCTTGTGCCACGGTTTCGGCGCATCGTCGGGCTTGGCGTCGTCCTTCGCTTCGGGTTCGGCCTTTTCTTCGGGGGTTTTCTTGTCAACGGAGTCAGCCTTTGCGGGCTTGTCGTCCGTCGCGTCCTTTTTGGGTTTATCGCCCGTCGGCGCATTACCCTTGGACTTCCCGTGGACCTTGTCCTTAGCGTCAGCCTTCGCCAGTGCAACGGCGTCCGCGTCGGCTTGATCCTTCGCGGCTTTGCCTTCCGGCGAGTCGTCTCCGTAGACCATGCCAGGCGTTAAACCTTCGCCTGGAAGATCTGGCATACGGCTACTGGCATAAGCGCCGTCGTCGAGTGTCATCGGCATCGAAGGTGCATCGTGTGGGTCAGCCATCCTATCTGCTCCTGTGGACCGAGAACTGGGCACTTGTCCCGACTCGGTCGCAATAAGGGGTGGTCCGCACCGGGTTGTCCTTTTGGCACATAGTCCTTTTGGACCCGATACGCTCGAATTGGTGTGTTAGTTGCTATATGGGGTACTACGTGTTGGTTACTTTCTGGCGGGCGAGCGGCGCCCGCGTTGGTGAGACCGCGTTTTCTTGGTTGTCTTGGGTTGCGTCGGCGCCGGGGGCTTTACAGAGGGTATTGGCGGGAGTCCTGGTCCACGGTAAGCCGAGTCGTCTGCTATTTGGGCCAGTGTCTTCGGCAGCATCAGCAGTGACTTGGGGTTGGCGAACGTCTCTTGCGCACCGTCGTCGTAAGTGATAACCGCCGCGCCGTGCTCGTCGCGCTCGATAGACTTGACAGTCTTATCCGTCCCGTCGCAGCAGCACGTTACAAGCCCGTCGGGCCTGTATGTAATTCCGTTAATGATCGCAATGTTGTACATAGTGTCCCTTCTCTGGTAGTCGCTACGCCGCCTCGCCTTGCGGGGCCGCGCCAGCGCCCGGTTGTCCTTGCTGCATCTGCTCTTGAGCCGCGAGGAACTGCTCGAACTGTTGCCATGCCTCGTGACGGGCGAGGATGACGTCTTTCTCCTCGATCTTCATCACGTCCAAGTACTCCGGCAGCATTGCAGGGCCGACGTGGCCAAGTGCGACCTCATATCGCTCCTGTTTTCGCTCCTCATCGAATGGAAGCGCCGTGCCTGCGTCGAGCGTCACGTCGAAGTCCAGTGCGAGCATGTCCTCCTCAAGCGTGATCCGCGTAGGCCCGTCGCCGGTTATTCTCGCCTTGTCGCCAGGACTCATGTGGAGTTGATCCAGGTCGGCCGTCCGCTCCATTACTCCGATGATGAACCTGTCCTGCAAAATGGACTTGTGGCCTATTCGCAGTCGCGAGTTGGTGTCGCGAGTTACAACCTCGGTAGCGGTCTCGCCTGATCCTTTGGACCTGCCCAACGCGACATCCTGCACGCCGGTCTGATCGCGCAATTCTTGAGCAAGCAGGGCGTAGAACTCGGTTAGGGCGTTGCCCATCTGTGGAGCTGGCTCGCGCCTAACCCTGTCGATCCCGCCCTTGGTTACTTTCCAGATAGCGCCGGCAACCGCCTTGAGCTTGCGGGCAACACCCTTGTTGTCCTCGGCGCCAGCGATAGCGCCTTCTTCGACAATGACGACAGGATCGCCGAAGAGCTTGACGTGGTTCGCCTGGTGGGCTAAGGTGGTATTGATGTAGTCCTGGAGTCCCTTGCCCATCTCCACAGAGTTGAGCCCCTGCCAGACATGCGGTAGGGCAGCGTTGTAGCAGATGGCGAATGGCCACTTGCGGTACGGATAGACTTGTTCCTCTTCCTTCGGGTTGAGTATCACGCCGCTGGAGCCGCCTATGCGAAGTGCGTACCGCCCGTTGGGGAATCTGGGCTCATCCCACTCCTCCACGATGCGGTTAGGCCAGTCTGACTCCATGACCAGATCGCCCTCGGTCTTGGCCGTCTTGAAGAAGGCTGGATCGCCGACCTTGTACTGCCCCGCCTCTTCGTAGATCGCGCCGCCTTCGAGCAGTTCCTGCTTTCGGTAGCTCTCTTCCAACTTCTCCTTATGCTCTTCGGGGTCGAGCCAGTAGAGCTCTTCGATAGTGGTGTAGTTACTCTGGGCCAATCCATCTTCGCCGGTGGTTTCCGTCTCCACGCCACGAGTCTTGAGCGACCGCAGCAGCGCTACGAGCCGACCCTCGTTGGGTTTGGCGTTGACGCCTATGCCCTTTTGGCCAGAGGTGCGGGAATCAACGGAGTACCCGCCATCTCCAAACCCCTGAATCTCAAACCTATTGAGGTCGGAATCCTGGTGACGGGCAGCGTTGTCTATTTCCTCGGCGTAGGCTGGCCATCGCCACTTGGCTCGATCGACGCGAATCTGCCTTCGGCAGAAGGAGTAAGACATCGCGTCGAATGTCTCAGCGTCCGGATCGCCTCCGAAGTAGGTGGGGTGCAGTAGCGTCACCTGCGGGCGGCCAACCCACCGATGCGCAACCGGATCCCACGCACCACGCGGCTTGTGCTCCCAGAAGCTCTTGGTGACGCAGTAGCCGAAGATGGCGCAATCCATCGCCGCGTCTTCCAGGAGCTTGGCCATTTGCAGGTCGTTGGCGAACTGCCACGCCAGTAGCGATTGCCACTGCTTGGCCTTGTCGATATCCAACGGCTCGTATGGGGTTGCCAGGATCGTTGGGCGGCGCTTCGCCAGGATGGCGTTGGTCTGCTCCACGGCGGGATAGATGTAATTAGCCTGTATCCGCTCCCAGCCGTCGCGAGAATCGACTCCCGCGAGTTGGTTGTTGAATATATAATCGAGCGCGTCAATCCACAGCTCGGACCACTGCTGGTTCGCGTACATCCCCTCTCGAATGCGAGAGTCGATGAACTTATTGAGTTGGTCGTTTTTGTCAGGCATACTAATCCATCTTCTCTTGTTCTATTGTGGGCCTGGCGACGTCGCGGAGGATCGGCCCTGTACCACCGTGTAAGCGCCAGACGAGCCGAGCGCCAAACCATCCGCCTACGGCAACGGCGGCAGCGCCGAATACGAAACCGGTGAGCATTGCAAGGGAAGGGACGTCAGGCATGGGGGATGATCTCCGTCGGAAGTGTCGTTCAGCGGGGATACGGCGTTTGGACCGTCTCAGGCGTGTGTAACGCTCCCGTCGGCGACGGTATCGCCAGCGGTTATGGTCCAGTCGAAGGTTGAATCTTGAAGTGGCCCCACGGTTTCATGGTGTGTTGAATCGTCGGTCATCAGTCCTCGTCCTCGCTCATCAGCTCTTGCAACTCAAGGTCCACACCGCCGACGTAGGCAGCGCCCCTCTGCTTCCGGGCCTCCGCGTGATCGGGCGTGCGGTAGTTGAAGTGGCTCCGAATCTGTCTCGGACACCGTAAATGCAGTTGTAGCGCAATCATCCCCGCGAATAGCAGATCGTCGTGACAGCGGGGCGCATGCTCGCGCTTGCCCATCTTGTTGACTTGGAAACTTCGCTCCTCCGAGACGAACTGCTCAGAGTAGACCTCGATCTTGCCGGAGAAGCCCTGGGCCGGATCCGGCCGGCAGTATTCCATCCAGGTAGCTATCAGATAACCACGGGTGCTCGTCGTTGTCTTCCAGCCATAGAGAGGCACCTCGCCCTCTTTCACAGCGTCCGTGGGGCGCTCTCGCTGGTACAAGTTGACTGCGCTCTCGCGCTGAATCGCCAGCAGAGCCGCCTGGCCCGCCGCGTTGGCTTCGGGAGTAACCCAGGCGTTCAGATACCACTTCGCGGCCTTGAGCAGCTCCAATCCCAAGAGATCGGCGTCTATCTGCCCCCGCCACGTCGCATCTATCCGCATGTCCACACGATTGAGCACTACTCCAGTCGAATAGTCAGGGTCGGACTGCGAATCGTCAGGATCGCTAACCCTGCCCTCGGCCACGTCGCCGGCTACGCAATAATCGGAGAACTCCTGCGGCTCGTGCCAGACGTCCCACCAGAACTTGTCTGTTTCGTCGGCATCACTGACGTGTATCTCTCCGGCAGGCCCCATCGACAGCACCACACGCCTCGTAGGATCGCACACAAGGGCCTCGTGACGTCGAATGATGGACAAAGGGAACGCGGGCCGGCCAGATGTCCGAAAGGCTGCCTGTGGCGTGTGCGGGTACTCCTGAGCGAATGTCTCAGGGTCGCCGCCGCACTTATTGTCGATCGCCCACCGGCGCCAGTAGAGTTGTTCGTCTGAAGCGCCTAGTTCGACAATCTCCCGCTCATACTCGTCCTGTTGACCCCAAACGTAACCTTCGGGCACTTCGCGGCGGTATTCGGGGAAATCCAGCCAGCTAAAGAATAGCGGGATGTACCTGTCGAGGTTCTTGCACCCCCGATCGGCCCTCTGAAGCTTCTCGGCAGCGTTCCATTCCTCGTAGAACTCACCGCCCGCCCCATTTGCCGTGGATTCCTTGAAGATGAACGTCTCGGCGTGATCGGCGACGGACTGCTGGACAGCGGTCTCTGTGGTCTTGGCGGCGGGGTAGAATGCTATCTCTGAGCCGTGCCAGAACGCGATTTCCTTGGACCGCCCTAGTTCCCGCCCACCGGCTGTCTGGAATCGCAAAGACGACCTGTGTGGCTGCGTATAGACCAGTTCGCGTCGGCTATGGTAGTCAGCAGGCCGTTTGGTATCGGTCGGATGCTCCTGCCGGAAAGTCTGCGTCATTTCCCACAACGTCTGTGTAGAATCGGCGTCATGGGCCGATGTCATTGCGGGGAAGTTCTCGACCTGATCCGCCAATGTGTAGGCCAAGGCCTGGATAGCGGTGCTTATCCCCATCCGGCGGGCCTTCAACGTGATGATCCGAACCGGCAGGCCGGCGGCTATCTGCCTGCCGGACCAATACAGGAGGGTTCGCTGCTGGTGATTTGCTTCAAGTGGGATGAGCCGCCTGCGACGGTCAACTATCTTGAGGTTGGTCCGCCAGTGGGCGACGGTCCTCGCGACGAAGCCCATAGCCTTCTGGTGATCGGTCAGTGGGGATTGGGTGGATTTGCTCCGTCGTGGACCCCTGGACTTCCCCGCGTCGGAACGCTTCTTTTTGTTCTTGCGGCGTTTCTTGGCCTTCTTTACAGTCTTGGCGGCGGGCATTAGACGGTCAGCCGGCCTTGGCGTCGAGTTCGGCCCGGCAGTTGTCGCAGGTGCAAGGCTGATTGTGGGGCAACTTCCCAGAGATAAACTCGCGCAAGGGCGGGTGCTTCATTAGTTCCGCCAAAAGGCGGTCGTGCTCATCAGCCTCCGCCTCTAAGACGTCAATCTTATCCCGACACCTGCTGGCCTCGTTCTGAAGCGCCTTGCGTTCTCTATCCCGACCAGTAGCGTCCGCCTTGAGTTCGGCGATCTCGTTGTCCTTTCCGTGAAGGTCGATGCTATGCCCGACGATGCGGCTATCGAGTGCGCCCTTGGCTTTGTCGCGTTCGGTGCGAGCCTTGCTCAGTTCAGCCTGAATGTCGTTGTGCCGCCTACAGACGTTGGCTAGATTCTTCTTGGTTTCATCGAGTGCGCTGCTCGTTTCGCCATGCTCTTTCTCAAGACGAGCGGCGCGATTTTCGGCGTTGGAGAGACTCTTTAGGGTCGCGTCGCGTTCGCCGGCTACCCGGTTGCACTTCCCCCAGAGTTCGTTCCGCTCGACCCTCGTCGATTCAAGTTTGGTCAGAAGGGTGTTCACGTCAGCGTTTTCGACCTTTAAGTCGCTGGCCTCTTGGCGAAGTTCGCGATTGTCAATCCAGAGCTGGTTGTGGGCCCTTGTGAGCTTGTAGACTTTGTGTCGATAGGTGTCCTTCTTGAGCGAGATTTGAGCCGTCCCGTTGATAATGTTCGCCACATCGCGGGCCAGCGCCGCCTGAATCGCGTCCTGCACCTCGCTCCACCTAAACGTCCCTAGCTCCGGAGCCGGACGATCTGCCAGGCCGAGGAGGTACTCCGCCCATCGCAAGTTACCGGTTTCGCATTCAGTGCTCCATGGGTAAAGACTCTCCAAGGCGGCGTCGTTAGCGGCATCGGCAGCGGAACGCACCTTATTGTGGCTGTGCGGGCCGGCGTTCTCTGGAGGCGGTTCTGTCGTTAGCCGGCCTGTGTGGCTCGCTAGGCAATTCTCAACAGTCGCCAGTCGCTCGCCAAGGTGGGTTATCGCCAACGTCCGGTCCACCATACGGCACTTGATCTCGTCGATCCGGCGCGACTGCGCCTTCACACTGGCAGCCGAGGCCAGAGTGAATTCGTCCCGGTCAATCTCTACTGTTCCCATCTCGCTATCCCTTCTCTAGATAAGCCCGCGCAAAGTTGGATGCTTCATCAGGACCACCGGCCCTCGGCGTCGGCCTTGAGCTTGGCGATCTCGTTGTCCTTTCTGTAAAGGTCGATGGCGTGTGCGACGTCGCTGTTAACGATCGCGGCCTGGGCCGTGTTCCGTTCGGAGTGAACCTCGCTTAGTTTGGAAGCCACCCGATTGTACTTCTCCCGAAGCTTGTCACACTCGGCATGGAGCTTGCCCAGTTCGATCTCGGTGGCGCAGGCGTCGGCGGCGATGACCTCGGTAGCAGTCATGCACTTCCTGTCTCCAGGCGCTACCTTAGGCGTCATGCGAACGCATGTCTCGCATGCCACGCCCTTCTCTTGGATTATCTCTGCCGCCTTGAGCAAGTGGATCGACTTTTCGGCACGGCTCAAGCGGGCGATAATGTCATAGTCGGAAAAGATATCAATGGCCGTCTCGACCGTCTCTATGCGGCCCCGTAGTTCTTCTAGTTGGCTGCCAACGTCGCTCATCTCGCTATCCTTTCTCGTTGTGGCCTTCGCGGACCAGTGGGGATGCCGTTTTAGTGCCGCCTTCACCGCTCTTGCAAGCCCCGCGGTAGTCTCGGTCGGTATCTCATTGTGCCGTCGAACAAGGGTTGCAAACCCGGGCGTGCATCTTGCCTCAATGGTGCATTCGCCACTGACCCGAGCCAGGCTGAGGATGGACTGACGGTAGTCTCGCGCAGGATTGTCTACCAGTGCAGGAGGTGGCGCGACTACCTTACGAACAATCCACTCCGATCTCTGATACTCCACGAGATCTCCAACGGTGATTTGCTTGTCCATTCTCGCTATCCCTTCTCTCTGTGGCCTTCGCGGGGCCGGGGTGTTTGGTAGTCTGGTTGAGTGACTGGTGATACTCCACAACATTCCCAACATCGACTCGCTCCCCATTGAGGTCAACGTTGAACACTTTGCCGTTGATCTCTCGGGTGGCCATCTATAATTCCGGCCGCCGATAGAACGGCTGATATCGCTTCAGTAGCCGAGAGAACCATGACGGCTCAACGCCGGGCTCCTCAATCGCGGTTATGCGCTCGTCTAACACAAGCCGCTCCAACATGCAAAGATGGAGAGCCGCTTCGATCGCGTGAAGGCGCTTGGCCAACTTCACCACGTCGGCGCGACTGGCCGCAATCGTCTCGTCCTTTGATGTGCTCAGTATCGGTGGTATCGGTGGTTCCATTCTCGCTATCCCTTCTCGTCGCGGGCTCGCGGCCCTAAGAGCAGATGTTCTCCAACTCGGACGCTACCCACGGCACCCGTCGGCGATATGCCCCAGGGCAGATGCTCTCCACGGTGCGCATGTGGTCATCTGCGGCGGGCATGCGGGGCAACAACCCATACCTGTCCCGTCAAAAGCGCCGTTAAGGCGGCGGAAGTAGTAGTCTCTGCCGTCCACGCTAATGGTCGTAAAGAATTCACTGACGCGAATCTCTAAGTGCTGCCCAGTAACGAGGTCGTCAAACACGAGGGGCTTGACTAAACCACCAAAACCCAAGCGATTCAACATCGCCCCCAATCGTTGCCGAAGCCGAGACCATTGAATCTGCCACCATGTTGCTCCTGTGCCCGTTGGGCTTGGGAACAAAAGAGCATGCTGTTCCATTGTACTTCTCCTTCTCGCTACGGGCTCGCGGCCCGGAAATGTGCGAAACCGGCGGGATTCGCTAGCATCAAGCAGGTTTGAACCCCAGCACCCCCAGTACAGCGTCACATAGATTCACCGTCAGCGCCCGCGTCGCAGCATCACTTTCGGCCTGAGTCAATCCCACGTATCGGAGCGGACGGTTAGCCCACGCGCCAGACTTAGAATCCCATACTGTCATTGTGGGTAGTTCGCTATTCATCGGGCTAAACTCGCTAATCTTGGTATACTTCGCCGTCGTCACTAATCAGCGGCAGGCACCACCAGCCCTTGCGGAGCGTTACTGTTGCAGGGGAAGCCTCGCCGTGTTCGCCCTCGATCCAGACCTTCACGTCCTCGATGTCCTGGCGAAGCTGCACAGGCTCGCCGAATTCGATATAGGTCGTCTCAGTGCCGCGGCAGCCGGTCATAAACAGCAGTGCCGCGCCCCCCACAATCAGAAACACAGCGATTGCGATAGATACGGCTTCCAGGACTGTCCTTTTCGTTGTTGGCGAACGTTGCAATGACATGCCCCGTTTTGACTTTCTTTGTCGCCTTCTCATCTCGCAGCCTCCCGCCGCCTCTTGGCAGCTTCTCGGACCTTCGCTCGTAGTATCTCCCGCCGCTTGTTCTGCTTCGGCGCGTGCCGGCGAGAATCCTTCGACAGGTCAACAGCCCCGCCGATAAGGGCGGCGCCGATCTCGCGTATCAGCATCGCCAGAAATGCGGCTAACCATGCCATCGGTAGTCCTCTATCGCTTCGTGCAACATCCGCTTGCGGTGAAGCCGTCGCCATCGCCTGTGGTATCGCTTGTAGAAGTGCTCAGAGGGGACTCGCGCGTCGCCCCTGCGCGTTGTCTTGAAGATTCCATCACAAAAATGGTCCACCCATCGAGAGAACACTCCGGCCGGTTTTGACACGTCGCCCGTCATGGTTGGCCTTACCCGATGATTTCCTCGATTTCTGTTAGCCTGCAAGTGATGCTCTCGGCGGTCCTGATGGCACGCTCGATAATGTCCGCGAGGTTGTCTGGATGCGACGACTCTGCGCCAATGCCACCTGGCTCCGGGGCCTCTTTCAAGGAGTCCCTGACGACCACGATTCGCGCATTCGCGGTATCAAGGATTTGGGCCAGGCTTTCGGCTCGCTGCTTGATTCCTTCGGAAGATGGGATGTTGGTGCATGTGGATTTCGTAGCGTTCATAGTGTTCTCCTTCTCGCAGCCTGAGTTTCTCGCGAATCACCCCGTGTACATGATCTGTTTCCTTACCACTTAACTCCATAGGTTACATGCTTAACCCCATAGGTTAACCCCATATGTTACAGGGCTAAATTTAGTCGAACAGCTAAACTACGGCCGATTCTTGTCTGCCGAAATATCGCGAAGCCACTGTTCATATGGATCGTTCCCACCTTCCAGCTTCTCCACGCGATCGACGAGCGACTTGAACTCGACGACCGTGACTGGCCGGTTCGCCTCAGATTCTGGCAGTAGTTCGGAACGCAAAACCCACCCAGCAACGCGACCATCCATGCAGTCGCCGGCGTCTGCCCAAATCGCCTTCAGTTCGCTCCGCTGGCCGCAATTAATGCCATCGAAACACCAATCATCACTGGCGATAGCGCTGGGGCCGATTCTGACGCAGGCTTCTCGGACAGCCTCCACTTCAGTCTTAGCCCGGAGGCTAATCCGTGCGTGTCCCTGCTTCAGTTTGTAGAACATGGCGTTCTCCATGGGCGAACTGTCAAGTATTGCTTGACAGTTGGGCACTCGGGGGCTAAATTCGCATGTTTGGGTGATAACTGAACAACCCGGCCCGCGAGTGTGGTCATCCTGTTTCCCTCAACTCGCGTAGCGGGCGAGTAGCGTTAAACCGCTTGTCGCGTGCGTGGTCATCTTTTGCATCATCGCCACGCCGCAATGAGAGCAGAACCGCCGGCAACCTGGCTATATTCTCGCATGTCTCGCTATCTCCATTGGGCGCCGGTTCTATTGCGCCGACAAATAGAGGCAATAGTTGATTATGTCGCAATGTAATAGGCATAAGTATTGACACGCACAACTGTTACAGACCGAACAGTATTGCGCTCAAGCAGGTTTTGGCGCAATAGACGACGCAATGCGAATCTTATCCCGGGAAGAATAGGCATGCCTGAACGACGCAAGAAACTCATCGAAGTAGCCCTGCCCATCCCTTCCCGCGCTCGCGACACGTTGTACGTAAGTCGGCTCCAAGATCAGGAGTTACGTCAATTCGGCCTCACTTAACGAACGCCACCTTGCATATGGAGGAATAGACCGAGCTAGGTCGTCCGCCGTCCACCGTGCATCCGCCGTGCCGATGCTTCTAATCAACCCAATCAAGATCCGGCGTCCGTTGCGAGTCAGGAAATCCACCGAGAGCACCTTTGACGGCCGGAACCGCAGTTTATCCAGCCGAGCCAGTGTTGCAGAACACCGCGCCGCTTTGCGAGACTGGTACGCCCGGGCGAAGATGTAGTAAGCCTCACAGACGTCAACGCGATCAAAGAATGACTCGCCAACGGCCGTCATCGCCGCATCCCCCGCCGCAGGGCCGCCGCCCAGGGCCAAGCCATACTCAGCGTCACCTTTCTAGAGTCGTCCGCCAGCATTGCTTTCCCCACGGCTATCAGCGCCACAGCTTCAGGCACGAGGGCTGGATAATGGCACCGGCAGGTGAGCAACCGCCGCTCGATCTCCGCAATGCTGGCCTTAATCACCCGCCGCCGTTCAGCCGTCATCGCCCATAACTATTAACTGGATCAATATGGCGGCATTGATACCCAGCCCAGCCACCAAAAGCCCGGAGATCATTTGCCCGAGAGCAATGAGGACTATCCCGAGTATGCCGTCTATCGCCACAACCAGCAAAGTGAGAGACCAGGGATCCTTGAGCCAGCGTAACATTCGTCGCATGTCGCACCCTTCTCGGCTAATCCATTAATACTCGGAGAATATGCCCGAATAGCCCATATATGGGCCGCATTTGACCTGTTCTCGGAAAACTCGGGGCTAGAGGATTGTGTTGGAGGGACGAACGCGGCCGTAGGTGACCTGGGGGCCGCCGGCAGATTGGGCCGCGCCCGCCCCGAAGGTTACTCGTGCTTATCGTGCCACTTATCGCCTGCGGTTAGCAGTATCCATACAGCCAGTATCGGCATCACCGCCGGCCCCTTCCCATCGTGCCGTTGATCATGAATGCTTCCTTGGCGTGCTCGGTAATTGGCTCAAAGAACGTGCTACCGCAGTCGTCACAGTGCGGACGACGGGTCTTGTACCGGAACTGATAGGCGGCGATTCGTTTCTTACTCCCGCAGTCGCCGCATCGCCACGTGTAATAGCTCTGGTCGTCAACCATCGCCCACCTCTACATCGTTCACCCCCCCCGCAGGGGGCGTCGGCTCCCAGTCGCCAAGCTCCTTCTACACCTCGGTCACCATGTCGCCCATTACGAGGATGTTCTGGCCTGCGGTGGGCGTCGGAGGTAGGATTGCCGGGCGCTTCTCCAGGTCATTGAGTAGTTCTCGCATCTCAGTGAACTTGTACGCCTTGTACGCCTCGATCGCCGCCTTGGTCCGTAGATCATCGCGCCAGCCGGCAGATCTGCCCGCTATGTTGCCGGCAGCCTCGTTGTAGTGCCGCCGCAGGAGGTTTATCAGTGGGCTGTACTTCGCGGGGCGGCGCGCCGGCGATGATATATGATCGATCCAGCCGAGGGTGATCTCCTTCGACTCAATCGCATCGGCGCAAGCCCCCGCGATTTCAGCAGGCTTGCGGAATTCGGCAACCATCTGGCAGACAAGCAACTGGGCGAGGCTCAACCCCTCGCGGAGATTAGCGATTTCTTGCCTATCTTGCCCTTCTTTCGTCGCTAACCCGCCCGCCACAGAATCACCTACCAGACCGATATCGCGAGATTCGCGTAAGCACTGCCCGCGTCAGCATTTTTGCCCTGAATCGACGAGCCTGCGGGGATGACCACATTAGGGATGATGGACTCTGGACTCCCGGCGAGGTGCCGCCAGGCTATCGTAGCCCCGCCGTTTATGGAGACATGGGCGTCGTGGGTCTCGCATGAGATCGAGATGTTATCGCACTCACGATCCGGCGATACCATCACCTCAGCGTAGGTA
>SDBU01002474.1_pt1 | contig 24480 bp, 29 predicted proteins | sample 2277071 | NCBI WGS metagenome assembly SDBU01 (sample SAMN10397929, study PRJNA504765) | marine sediment metagenome | isolation source: marine sediment core GS08_GC12, 126 cmbsf | place: Arctic Ocean: Gakkel Ridge, Loki's castle | collected 2008
GTTTCTCTTCAATAATGGTTAGTTCAGTGAGCTAAAAGGAGGTCAACTCAATATGTACGAAGACGATTTCTACGATGATGAAGAAGATCTGGAACCGTTTGTGTGTCTGGATTGCGGTGTCAATACAGCGCTCAACGACGAGTACTACATGCTGACGGGCGAGGTGTGGAAGGAGGCTGATCCGGACCTCGTCGGCATGTTATGTATCAACTGCGTAGAGCTTCGGCTTGGTCGCCAGCTGTGGCCAGAAGACTTCATAAAATCCCCCATAAACTACTTGCACTCGCGGTTGAGCGCCCGGGTACTGGCTCGTTTCTGCGGGATCCCGGACACTGAAGCAGAAGAGCTCCTCGTAATATTGCAAAACAATAAAAAAGAAGCGCCCCAGATCGTCGAGCAGCTGCGCATCAAGAATCTGAAAGGTCCAAACAAACCCAAAACCAGGAGGTAACACATGGAACTACAAACTTTTATTAATGAGCACGTCTCCAAAAAGTCAAAAGACGGGGTCATTAAAGTATCTAGCGCGATCAACAAACGCTGGGAGACGCGCGTAGTAGCCCAAGGCCTTGATGCGCAGGGGGCAGATGGAGCTCGAGCGTACCTGGCTCGATACGGCAACAATATCGCAGCGCCTAAAGTAATTGACCTGGCTCTGTGTGCCCAGGCCAACGGCGCTGAAGAGATGGCAATGGCTTTTTGGGTCAAAGCCTACGAACTCACCTTCGGATCCCTGCCAAAAGACGCCGGAGACACTGCCCTGCAGGCCGTATCCAGCAGTACCCGTTCAAAAACTGGGGATCTGCCAGTGCTTGCCGACCTGCCCAGGCACCTGCAGCCCGGGAAAATTCATACCATGCAAGCTGTTGATGCGACTGAAGACAGGGATCACTACATTAACAGCCAGAGCTACCTGGGCCAACCAAAGCGTGATGGCCACCGCACTGTGGTGATCGCTACTGCGGACAAGGTATGGTTTCAAACCCGCAACTTGAACCTGGTGGATATCCCAGACAACTCGCTCGTAAACTTCTTCAAAGAAGCCGCTCGTAAGATCGGGACTTTTGTTCTGGATGGTGAGCTGTGGTATCGCTCATTTGAAGGCAAGGAGCACCGAACAGCAGCCCAGGCTGCAGAATGGAATGTTCGGGAAGGCCAACCAACAGTAGATGTAAGGGCTGTCTATACTGCCTTCAAAGCTTTGTACATCGAAGGGGCTTGCCTGACGAATGCACCTGAAAACAAGCGAATTCTGATCCTGCATAAAGTGGTTTGGTTCACGGATCCTGATAAGTCCACCTGGCCCAATAATTTCGAGATCTGCCCGACAGCATTTACTAAAGAAGCCAAGAAAGCCCTGGTGGAAAAGCAAAGATCTGAAGGGCGCGAGGGTGAAGTTTGGATTGACAGCAGCTGCCAATACACTGGTGGCAAAAACGCTACCACGTATCCGATGGTACGCACCAAGTACATCGACACCCTGGTTCTTGTCTGCACTGGCGTCACACCCACTACGGCGGAAAACCGCTTGTTTGCTTCCATGAACGTAGCAGAAGAGGTTGATGGAGAACTGGTGCCTGTCGGCAAAGTAGGCACCGGTTTTGATGCTGCGGCACAAAAAGAGATCATGGCTAAAGCGAGCTGTGGAAACTTCAATGTACTCGTTGAAACACAGGGCCGAACCGCATCTGGTAAATTGATGCACGCCCGCTACAAAGGACTAGCAGAAAACGATGCTAAGATCTAAGGTTTCGCTGCAGTAAATTTAAGGCAAAAACAGCGCAACCCAGGAAAGGAGGGAGCTCGTTATACATAGTGGAATATCCGTCCGGGGCTAAAAAAGGTCCCACAAGTGAAAAGGAAAGAAGGACAGCATGTGTTTAGAATGGATTAGAAAAAGATTAGATAAACGGAATTCGGTTGAAACCCCAGATTTTCAAAATGTTTCAGCAGTTGAGGAAGAGATGATCGAGCGAGCAATTGAGCTGGATGAAAAGCGGCACCTGTTGAAGACCAAAAAGGAGATGGATAAAGTGTAGCTTGCTTTTTCCCGGATACTGATGGCTGCCGCAATCCTTACCCTGGGATTGATCCTGCTCAGCTCGTTTGAGATCATCAATGTGCGTGTGAGTCCCGAGATCGTGAAGCTGATGATCAATGCGGTCATTGTGGAAATTGCCGGTATTGTCAGCCTGGGACTCATGAAACACCTCGGTAAGGAAGATAAAGATAAGAAAGAATAAACCAACCTGGTAAAGGAGCGTATATCAAAACAAATCAATCTTCACCTGAGCCCCCTGATTACCCGGGGGCTCTTTTTTATTAACTCTTAGATATGGAGGAAAACCATGAAAGGACTGAACAAAGTACAGCTCATTGGCAATCTTGGCAAGGATCCGGAGATCCGCTTTACCCCCGGGGACGGCAAACGGGTTGCCTCGTTTTCGATGGCAGTCAACCGCTCTTTCAAAAACAAAGACGGCGAAAGCATTGAAGATACGCAGTGGTTCAACGTTGAGGCCTGGGTTGGACTGGCCAAGGTTGTTGAGGATCATCTGAAAAAGGGGGACAGGATCTACATCGAGGGCCGCCTGAAGACCGAATCCTATGACAAGGATGGTGAAACTAAATATTTCACAAAGGTCGTGGTTCAGGAGATGATCATGCTGGGAAGCAGCCGAAACGGAGGTGCAGGTCCGGACGAGGATGACATTCCGTTTTAGATACTCCCCTTAATTACCAAGTCCAAAAGACCCCTCTCTGCTGTAAAGGGAGGAGTCTTTCCTATATACAGGAGAAGAAATGAATATAGCCCTTAATTTCCCCAGTCCTCTTAAGGAAGGGGTCGTTCGAAAATATGCCAAATTAGCTGGACTATCGAAAGAGCCTCCGCTGATATGTTTTGGCGGCCAGATCTTCTCTCAGGCCGGCAGATGCGGTAGCGTGCGGGTCGCAGTTACTAAAAAGAGGAACAGGATCGTCATCAGTACTCACTATATGAACGCGCACATGCGGTCCCATCAACTCTTGAAACTTGCTGAAGTCGCCGTTGCTCTGGGGGATGAACCAATCGTTGAATTCACACAGGAATTTGCCCACATGGACCTCGAGCCCTGGTTCCCCGAGGGAAGAAGAGAAAACAACCATATTTACTTTACAGGAGAATAAATATGCCTAAAATACTACACTTTGCAGACTCTCACATTGACATGGCCAACTACGGCCGGCAGGATCCGGAAACCGGGCTGCCCCTGCGGGTGATGGATTTCCTGAAGTCGCTCGACGAGATCGTGGATACTGCGATCGCCGAGCAGGTGGACTGCGCGATATTTGCCGGTGATGCCTATAAAAACAGGGACCCGGCTCCGACCTTCCAGAGAGAGTGGGGGAAGAGGATCATGCGCCTTTCACGGGCCCAGATCCCCACCATCCTGCTGGTTGGGAACCATGATGTTTCCCCTTCAGTAGCCAGGGCTCATGCTATGGAGGAATTCAGCACACTTAGCGTTCCTCATGTCCTGGTAGTGGACAAACCCTCGTTCCTGGGACCTGAAGAATTGAAGCAGCTCTGCCCGCCAGGAAAACAGCTTGATATGCAGCTGCTTGCAGTTCCCTGGGTGTCTCGCTCTGGGCTCATGGCTTACCTGGACCTGCAGACCCGGGATCTCGGTCAACTGTACGAAGAAATGGAAAAACGCCTATCTAATGTGCTCGAAAAATGGCTTGACCAGGCTGATCCTAATCTTCCCACTATCCTGACTGCCCATGCTTCAGTAGAAGGGGCAGTCTATGGGGGAGAACGGTCGGTATTACTTGGAAAAGATTTTGTCCTGCCAAAATCGATGGTAGTAGACCCACGGCTAGACTATATAGCCCTGGGTCATATCCACAAAGCCCAAAATCTGAACGAAGGAAAACATCCCCCAGTGATATATTCCGGATCGATCGAACGGGTGGACTTTGGGGAAGTGAAGGATGACAAGTTCTTTGTGGTGGCGGATGTAGAAAAAGGCCAGACGGCAATGGACTGGCGCAAACTTTCAGGAATCCGCCCCTTTCATAATGCTCATTTACAGCTGACATCCCAGAAGGATATTACCGACCAGGTAATCAGCGCCTTGCCGGCACCAGACATCATGGAAGATGCAGTTGTCCGCCTGGTATTGGAATATCCCCGGGCCTGGGCTCCATTGATAGATGATAGAGTTGTCCAGGAGTACGCTTCAAGTGCTTTTGAGTTCCATTTTGTCAAACGACCTCAAATGGACGAGCGGATCCGCCTTCCCCAGGATCAAACTGTGGGAGACCTGACCCCAGCCGAGCTGCTTGGAAAATTCTGGCAGGCGAGCCATGTGCCAGAAGAAGATATCACAGCGCTTCAGGAGTTGGCTTCGTTGATCCTGCAGGAAGAAGACGAAGAAGCGGAAACGGAAGCCGAGGAAAGGGTGGAAGAGGAATCCTTGGCAGTGCCGGCTACACAATAAGAGACTGAAAAGGAGAGTGATTAAGAGACGGAATAAGAGACAAGATAAGAGCCCCGCTACCAATGGGGGTTCTTTTTCTGATTAAGGCAAAAAAATTTTGCCTTTAATTAATGGTGGATTTCCTAGATCTTGGTGCAGATTGGGTGCAATTATCGCTAGAGAAGATCAAATAGCAGGGCTTAACCATCAATATGCACAAAAACCGCTTAGAATTGTCCTCTGAAATGGAAAAATCAAGGAGATTTTATTGGTGGCGTCTGATTAAAGATCAGATGATTATATTGGGTGTCTTATGTCAAGTCAACGTGATTTTTCGTGCAATTGACAAAAAGTCAATTACATTTAGTTACGAATAAGCATGGAGGGACTCTTACCCTCAACCAATGGCTTAAAAGTCCTTCTTAGGGGGAGATTTTCCTCTCGGGAATATTGAAATTTCCGATTTTAGAGGGGAAATTAAGTTTATCTGGAATACTATTTATATTGTTTCTAAGTTATTTGCACCAGAATAGCACCAGGAATGGATTTTTTCCGACTTGGATTCGAACCTGCGACCTGGCGGATAACGGCTTTATTCCTGCTAGGCTACGTTTTGATTAATATTGAAATCGGGCGAAGTGGTGTTAGACAGAAAATATTATCCAATTGCACGAAGACTAGTCAAAAGCTCTTGTGAATGTCTTCTAACAAAACCTACTTGTTCTTCACTCACTTCCTCTCCATGGATTGAAGCAGAACATATTGAATAGACTTCGCGGAAAACAAATGCAAGGTCAGGATCCAACATTTCTGCTTTCACCAAGCTATTAATTATTCGGATTGTGGGAATAGGACGGCGAGTTTCGATATCTCCAAAATAACTTTCCCAAAGGGATCTCAATTCTATTTCAAGGGTATATCTAATCTGGAAGAGGTATTGTGCATCAATTGGCGTTTCTAGTATTGGTTCTTGTTGAACCAGTTCTTCAATTCCATAGCTCCGAAGTGTATTGTTCAAAATCGTCTGTACTTTTTCCTCTAGATCTGCCAATGCTGCATCTTGTAGAGGTTGATCATATCGGCCAAGATAAAAATGTGGTGATATATTGGTGCTCATAGCAATTGAAGTTTGAATATCTGATTTAAATTGAGAAATCTCCTTAGTAACATCTTGACTTAATTCACGAATTTCTTGCTTGAGTTGAATTCCAAATAGATTTATCTCTTTGAATATTGGTGATAGTAATAAACCAAAAAGGAATAAGAAGGTAAGGATATCAATTGTAGATGGCTCTCCTGAGAGAATTGCACCAGAACGCACAAAAATCAATGTGGAAAGCAATATTATCAGAAACATCCACCACAAAATCTTTGCCCAATTGGGAAAATTCATAACTATGCCTCGCAATGATACCTAACTTAAGATTGGTGTTTTTAACTATGGAATCGTTAGCTTATAATCAAACATGAATAATTGAGTCGATTTCGCTCAGGTGCAGCCTGATCTGTCAGTAAGGATGACTAGGCTGATTAGTCTTATATTAATTCCTCACTCATCCAAAAATCATTAATAAGGATATCGTATTCCTGTGGATTTTTGAGATGATGATTTACCAAAAAAGTACAACACATGCATTTAACCTCCCAAGTATAGCGCCAGGCTTTTTCATAAGTTCCTTCTAAATAATCCTCACCCTCGACATTAATATCGTCGTATACAACCAAAGATGAAGTCCCACATACTGGACACGAACGCACATCTGACACATTACTTATTTCAGATTTAGCTATTCGTTCTGCCCTATTTATGCGTTCAGTGTCGAAGAAAAGGGGGAAATTATTTCTTTTGTCGTTTTCTTTAGATTTGTTATATAAACCATAAGGTTGTTCAAACGCTGCACGTCCAAGTTCTTTTAGAAAAGCAACTTTACCAATGTCATACTTTTCATTCTTGCATTCATCAATGATTAATTCAATCGGATCTATGCCGCAATCCAAATCCCCATATTTCCAATATTTTATTTTTTCTGAATATTTATCAATAGAGACAACATTCAGAATAAAGGGAAGAATAAACTCGCCAAAAATTTTATCTAAAGATGGGTAACGTAGAACAAATATTCCCCTATGAATTAGCCTGTTACGAAGGTGATTTATTTGACCTAACCAATCACTTGCGGTTCGTACAAAATCCCACTGCTTGAATGTATTAATTCTTTTGTTCTTGACAAGTGCACATAAACGCCCTAATGCTTCTCGGAATTCAATTGACTGAAGTTTGTTTTTTTCATCTTCCGAAATTTGTTCGCCTGAAATGAGTTTATGAAGAACGGTGTGATGTCTTGATGAAGTAAAATCTGCTAAAAAAGGATGTTCGCTTCGCAACACATCTTTGATAACTAATTCAACAAAATGATGAAAATGCAATATTGCTTCAGAACAATGTTCAACATAAGTTGATGAATGGAGACGATCAATATCTATATCGTTAGTATGTTTAGTATCCGGAGAAAAAACGTGCAGACTATAACTCATACTCTCATAAGTTGAAAAATAAGCCCTTAAAGATATTTTCAATGACAACAATGCTAAACTTGTGTCATCTAGAGCAAAACCATCTTTTACCAACTCTTTAATTTCAGCCATATTTATCTCACTTATGTCCAACTGATACATTTCTTCGCCAAACGGATGAGCTCACCCTCAGCCGGATGGGCTTTTAATTATTATAGATTAAGAACCAATAAAGGGAAACGAAAGGTCAAATCATCCCGCGTGGCAGGCTGGCGGGTGAAGCGGGGGTTAGGTATCCAAAAATAGGTGAAACCAACGTCATGAAATTCCACCAAGACCTTCCTGAACTTGAATATTACCATTCTCGTCAAATTCGAATCCATCATCAATAGGCAAACCAGCTGATAATAAAGCTTGAATACGGAAAAATACATTACTCAGAGAAATCGCTTCGGTAATAAGATTTTCAAAATCATCAGTTGAATAATTGAAACTAATCCTAGCCGCACCATCTTTGCTTTTTTTAAGTTTATATCCTGGAGTTGTTTTAAGAGTAGTATTTTTCTTTCCCCCTACACCTACAAACCAAGTACCATGAACCAAATTATTTCTTTTAAATATTAAAGCTTGAAATCGGTTTATTGCGTTCTTAACAATTTTGTTTTCGTCATCATTCAACACGTATAATTCGTTTACAAGAGATTCAAATAGTGTTCTTAATGGCTCAGCATTATAGCCAGCAAGGATGATTTGTGTAACACTCTGATTCTGTAATCCTTGATTATGCAAAATCCAAGTAATACCAGTCCGGATTGCGAAACAGATCAGTTCAAATTTGACGACAAATTTACCAATTGCCTGGTAAACATCATCAGTTCTTTCTCTCCATACCATATCTTTTTCATCGTTGTTCATTTTTTTTATCTCTTCTGGTTTGCCTAACGATAATTATCTTTCAACTGCGGGATAAATAGAAAATTACACATCATTGAAAGTTTTTGATAACTACATTTATCTTAAAACAGGTAAATATCTGCTCGGATTAAAAATATATTATTCCGATGGAACAAAGATTAATTATTAAGGCTGTACAAAAACCCAAGGAGCACAATTTTTACTTTCAAACAAGTCACCTTCTTGTAAATTTATATAGATGCCACCTATACCTAAATGGTTCTGGATAATATTTCCTGTTGAAGAATTTAATCTTGCCCAATAACAATCTTCTGAAGGTCTAATAGATTTCCATTGTCCAGGGCTATACTCACTTTCTGCACTTATATTAAATAAACCATCATCGGGTATTGGTTCTTGTTGATATGGGTTTGGCTCAACACCACGAAGGAGAATTTCATAATCCCCACTCTCAATGACATTCCATATACCCCACGCCGCAGAATATGAGGACAACATTAGACGATCACCAACATAAGACGAAGATTTTATATATGTCGCATCTGCTGCTGATACTGGTGTGAACTCATCAATAACAAGATCAAAGCTAACTGTAAGATAAAAACGATCTACTGATGTGAAACCGATATCACTTCCACCAAAGAATCTAACGCATTTTCCGTTGAAGTTATCAAAAAACGGATTTGTAATACTTCGCCTTTTATCACCAGTCATTGCAGTAAACCACAGATTCCAATTGTCAGGGTGATTAGGCAAATCAATACAACTTGAGACATCATATGGTGTCGGTGTAATAGTATTTGTAGGCGTCACTGTTACAGTATTTGTATCAGTAGGAATTACAGTTATTGTTTCTGTTGGAGTATTTGTTTCAGTTGGTATATCAGTTGATGGCACCTCTGCAGTAAGGGTTTGATAAATTTCTTCAGCTATCTTTGTCGCAGACACATCAGCATTTGAACTACAAGATACTATTGAAAAGGAAATAATTACCGCGATGGTTAAATATTGCATTGATTTCATATTAGAATCCGACGGAAGTGTTCTTTTTGTAATCCTCTTCCAAATATTTTTCGATTTCCGAAATATTATTAATTCCTTTTTCAATGAGAATATTAACAATATCTTTTCCGCAAATGAATATAATTGGGTGGTTATCTTGCCTTACTTCTTCATTGTAATACGTCATACCTTGCGGGACAAAAACCTAATTATTCTAATAGAGATCTCATAACTTCAAAAGGCGTTTTTCCATCATGCGAGATGTGAGGTCTGTCATAATTATAAAAGCTTTCCCAGACTTTAAGTTTCGAATTTAAATCAACGTCATGTGTGTAGGTCAGTAGCTGATAAAATTCAGTTTGATCAGTTCTGTGCGAGCGTTCTACCTTGCCGTTGTGTTGAGGAGTTCTTGGTTTTATATATACATGCTGCATTCCCTGGTCTTCAACATGCCAGTGAAAACGAGCCTGAAATTCATGACCCCGATCCGTTCTAATTGTGCTGATCCGGAAAGGAAATTTTTCAATCACGTAGTCGATAAACTTGATTGCACATTCCTGGTTGTGCTTTGGATAGATTTGTAAAGCTCGAATACGTGTAGCATCATCTACGGCAGTATACTGGAATCTTTTTACTGTCTTTCCTTCTTTATTTTTCAGCTTTAGGAACTTTACATCTACCTGAACGTGGTGCCCTGGCACCTTTTTAGCATAGCGTTTGGTGTGAATCGTTCGTTTTGACGCGGTCTTTGGCAGTCGACTAACTTTGTGTGCTCTCAATATTCTGGTCACCGTTGATTCTGAAATCTTGATTCCGTAATATCGCGCTAGGTAATACTTGATACGCAACGCGCCTATTTGATACTCAGCCCTAAGTTTCAAGATTTTTTCAACAACCGTTGGAGATGTTTTACGCGGGTGAGTAAGTGCAATGGGCTTCTTTCTGTATAATCCAGACCGACCTTCCTTATCGAACTTTTGTTTCCAGCGGTAATATGACGATCGCGGAACGTTGAATTCCTTGCAGGTTTTTGTAACACTATAATGTTTTGCATATTCAAGTACTGTTAACTTGAGCCTTACTCTCAATTCTTCCTTGGCATCTTTGTGCATTTCGTCCTCCTTTTTGTTGCTTAAGTATTACAACAAAGTGTCCTGGAGGGTATGACGTATTACAGAAATGATGAGAAAGTAAAAGATCTTTGGAAGGAAATGGATATGGTGTTTCCGTCCACAATTGGAACTCCGATAGATCCGACAAATCTATTAAAGAAGTATAGACAGTCATTGAAAAGAGCCGGATTACCAAAAATCAGATTTCATGATCTTCGGCATACCGCGGCTTCAATGATGCTAAATAATGGAGTGGATGTATTTGTGGCTTCAAAAAGATTAGGGCATGCAAAGCCAAGTATTACATTAGATGTATATGGACATTTGCTAGCTACTTCGAATAATGGGGTTGGGGATAAATTAGATAAATTGATCCTCGATTAATATTGCATAATGACGAGAGCAATAATAATATTTTTGGACTATATACATTATTCAATAAATCATCATGCTATACTTCGAATAAGGCTTTATCTAATACTGGAAAAATACTTTACTTTTGCCCAATAGGAATATTCTATGAATAAGATGACTCATAGATTAACGGATGAATTAAGACGACTAGCATTTGAAAACCATGATAACTGTGTATCTTGCGGCTACGAATTTCAAGATTCAGACACTGCGCATTTAGGTTATGATGGAGAAAATAAACCACTATATGTATGTGATTTATGCTCTAAGCAATTAGCAGAAACTGCTGTAAGATATCATTTCTCTCCTCATCCCTATGAAGTTCCAAACCAGGATAGTCAATTGTGGAGATATATGGATTTCACAAAGTATGTAAGTATGCTTTCTACATCTAGTCTATACTTTCTACGGGCTGATAAATTTACAGATCATTACGAAGGTGCAAAAGGCGTAAAAAGTAACAAAGAGATATGGGATAAACACTACTATTCATTTTTTAAGAAAGCTATGAAAAATCCTCCTAATGGCGTGGAATGGGATAAATCAGATGAAAATATTGAACAAGAAGCAAAGCGTTTATTAAAGGAATTAAATGAAAGCGGATTGGCAAGAAAAAGAAAGGTATTTATAAGTTGTTGGCATGAAAATGAACATGAGTCTGAAGCAATGTGGAGACTTTATTCTAGCTATCTGGAAAATGCAGTAGCGATTAAAACTACTTACGATTCTCTATATTCTTCATTGGGGAAAAATCCATCAATTGCTATTGGGAGAGTAAAGTACATTGATTTCAATAAGAATTTTGCAGGAATAAATGCGGCATTTTGGAGAAAAAGAAAGTCTTTTGAGCATGAACGAGAGGTTCGGGCTTTAATCCATGACTATGAGTGCAATGACAATGGAAAAATAATGAGTTGTGACTTAAATACATTAATAGAGGAAGTGTTTTTATCTCCAAGTTCTCCTGAATGGTTTCTTGATTTGATGAATGATGTTAATAAAAAATTTGGTGTAAATGTGAAAGTCAATCAATCGCGCTTAAATGAAGAACCATTCTATTAAATCCAACAATTATTAAAACACCAAGCTAACGAAAAACAAAAACTGCTCTAGAATAGCACCAGAATAGCACCAGAATTGAATTTGAATACAAAAAAACCACCTGAAAAAGGTGGTTTTTTCTCTATGAGCGTGGAGGGGCTCGAACCCCCAACCAATGGCTTAAAAGGCCATTGCAACTTGATGAGTCCATCGAGAGGACAGAAAATTAGAGAGAAATAAAGGGGAAAATAGTGTCTATTGTGTACATCCTATATATTGTATATATCCTATATGCACCGGAATTGCACCGATAGAAGGTGATTATGCAAGGTTGGAGTAAGGCCTGGGGCCATTTGGCTATATATTATCTTTATCTCTGAATATATGAATTAATGAAAGAAATATTTCTACACTCATTTTGTGGAATTTCGTAAACGCAAATATGTTTTACAAGAATAACAGAAGTAGATTTGAAAGACCAAAAATAGTAACTATTAACGTTAGTACAACTAAGAATATTTTCATTGGTAATCTAGTAGTTTTCCATTTATACCTTATGAAGATATATAACCAATAGGGAATAATTATGCAAGTTATCCACTGAAATGTATCAACAAGGTATATACCTAGAAGGTTGCCCGCCTGTTTCAGGCCCAGGTCGCCGCTAATAACATTAATTACAGTGACGAGAAGATAAAAAGCTAGGACCCAAACAAAAAACTTGTAAGCAATCAAATATAAAACGCCAATTCTTGTATCTACCTGGATTCCCTCCGCAATGGGATCAATATTATTTATATTTTCTTTATTAGAGATAGGTTTTATCTTATCTTTTATAAAATTAATAGTAGTAATTACGAAAAGTGTAATTGTAGAAAGTAATAGAGCAGTAATTGTGTTCCAATATAAATCTAAACCGAGTTGGAAGGATCCATAAAAAAGTTGGTATAACGTAGAGATTCCATATATAACAAACCATGCTCGTAGTATTTTTTCAAACCTTGTTATTTTTTTACTTCTTATCTGATCAATTATCGAGTTGTGGGTTTCAATGGATTTAAGATCAATGGCAACTTGGTGGTCGGATTGATTTTCTTCTATATCTGTTTGGAGGAGAGTTTCATCATTTAATGTAACAGAACCTAAATCTTCATTGGGAATTACAAATTCATTCTTAATCTCAAGATCATGTTTACAATAACGACAAAATATAGCCTCTTCCTGAATTAATTCGGCACAATAAGGACATTTTTTCATAGGAATATCCTCAATATAATCACTTCAAACACTTGGAGCGGATTTCAAACATGGCGGTTTCTGCTTTGTGCATTGATTCATTTGATTCTATTAGTAAATAGTGTCCATCCGTATAATCGTCAATATCACCAGAGCTTAACATAAGCCCCATTTTTGTAATAGCCTCAATTTGAATTTCAATTGTCTCTAATTCCAAGTCCCAATAATGCCTAGCTTCTTTGTGGGGACCCAAATCCTTCCAATATTGAAGGAATTTATCTTGATATGGTCTGTATCTTTGAGTAATCTCAATAAATTCATAGAGCTCATTCTCATTGAGTGAGTTGAGGTCGTGTGTTTGGAGATAGTTGTTAATTTCATTTAGACCCTGTTGTTTCGTCGCAATCAAGCTTAGGGTTTGTATGAACCAAACACAGATATCATCTGATGAGTATTGAATTTGATCACTTGTATTTGTAGGTGAGGTTTCGGAAAACCCAGGAAATAATGAAAATACACTGTAGGAGATTAATAAAAAAAGGGCTCCAAACAAAATGATTAGAAGAAAAGTTCTTTTTGGTTTATTCTTTTTTGTTATCGTTGGTTTTTCATTATGTTCATGGGAAAAATCTATAAGATCTTGGTTACAGAATCTGCAATAAATAGCAGCGGTTTGAATTTCTTCAGCGCAATTGGGGCATTTTTTCATTATTCACTCTTTGATTTAATTATTTGCACACTTATTACGTACTATTATCATTGCCTCTTCAGCTTTGATTCCCGGATCTTGAGCATTACCAAATTTAATTAAACCAGCGTCAATCTTGTCGTAATCCTTTGTAATTAAACCTTGGTCTAAAAGTATAATTGCTTCTTTCCTTAATTCAACAGACCCTAACTCTTTAATCCAAAACAATTGAGCTTCCGTATGAACCCCTAACGCATTCCAATCAAGAATAAAATCATCAATGTATGGTAAATAATTAACGAGAAGATTGGTCATTTCTTCAATTTCATCATTCTCAAGTGCTGACAAATTGTGGTCGCTAGTCCATGAAATGAATTCACTCAAACCACTAATTCTTGTAGAACGCAAGAATTGCGCTTGATAGTACCATGAACATAGATCGTCTGTAGGTAATTGTGAATATTCGGTTTCTTGAATATCTGTATCTTGAAATAACTTGGGGATAATCGATAGAATAACAAAAATTATGATTACTGGAATAAACGCAAATAGAATTACTAGAATTCCTGTTTTAGATCTTTCTTTTCGTGGTTTATCGATCTTTTTGTTATTATTCTTGGGAGTTATCAAAAGGTTATGATCGCAATAGCTACATATATTTAATATAGCAAGGATTTCTTCTGCGCAATACGGGCATTTTTTTGTTACAGAGGGTTTTTCCTCAGTTAAAACCTGAAGTTTTTTTTCGCAATACCTGCAAAAAATTGCTTCCTCTTGGATTTCTTCTGCGCAATAGGGGCATTTCTTCATGAGAGCACATCAATTTCAGTCCATTTGGACATTAGATTCATTTATCGAGTTACCATTTATTAGTGTAACATTTATATTGTGGCAGTGTTGAATTTTACCTATACAGTTATTTTAGGGAAAATTTCAACGAAAACATGGAAGAAAAAATCACCATTATCAAATAAAGGTAATAGTCGGGTGTAAAATGGATAAATGTGGCTCAATTTAACCTGGAAAGGGGACTAAAAATGGATTTGATACCTCCATTTATCCTGGTTGAGCAAATTATATTTCCTATATCCATTGTTACAATTTAAGGAAAGGAGAAATATTCCATGTTAAGGAAATTAACTTTCATTTCATTTTTACTTATGGTTTTTATAATGGGGTGCAGTAACTCTGAGGCTGCTATCCAAACTGTGATTGCTCCAACTTCAACTGAAAAACCAGTGATAACGGATAAGCCAATCCCAACACTAACTTTTACTGTAACTCAGACTGCTATACCCACTCCAACAGATACTCCAACTCCTAAATATTTTTGTTATTCCATCAAAGATTATCCAGCGATACTCGGGTCATATAATGGTAAGCAATTTATATTCAGCATAGCAAGTGAAGAAGCAGGAAGTATTTGGGACTATGAATATACTTTGACGGACAATGGGGGCTTTTTTGCCTATTTTGCAAAAGAAGAAGACGATTGCATTGTTTTGGGAGGAGCACAAGTCATTGGAAGTGCTAATGACATTGATAAGTTAAATAGGGACTTTGTAAGGTATGATAAAAACCCCGAAGATTTTGAGGCAATATTTTTAACTTCAATTGGTGAAGTCCTTAGCCCGAGATCAGATGGTGAGGATTGGTTCTGGGATATATGGGAAGAAATTTGCATCGTTCCAAGAGATGAAATATTAAGAACGGAAAGAAAAGCTAGCGATGGAACAATATGGAATATTCAATGCATAAATGATTCAAGTAAAGAATTATTTATGGTTTACCTAATAATAAGCGTTGAAGAGTAGACATATAATAGCTTATTTCTTGAGGATAAATTTCTATCTTAAAGAAAGACCTGGCTGAGATAAATCTCAGCTTCCCGCAATTTAGTGATGGTCTGCTCCGGCGTGTAGCTTATGCGCTTTGCCAGCTATTCTGCCTCCTGTATGTACTAATCCTAACATTACTTCTGGACTAGTTTTCGGGGGGCACGTCAATGTGAGCAGGGGGAAGTGAAGGCAAAACGGAAAAGTTAAGGAGGAATAAGATGGGGAAAAAATCAACCGAGAAAGAAAAAATAGATCTAGAGTCATTGTTTATTGAACTACTTCAGCAATTTGATGCTTCTATAGAAGGTTATCTATGGCCATGGGAAGAGGCTCGTTGGTACGAGCTGGGGGTTTTTGCACATCCCCTCAAAAAGGTTCAATTCAGAGTGTGGTTACCAGGCGGCAGTCATATTTTCTACTATTCTTTCACCTGCTGATTGATATTGTAATCGGGGCATTATCTATCAACGAGTCAGTGATACAAACTACTGTTTCTTTGGTAATGATCCCCTTTATTCTAACATCCGAAACCCTGGCCCCGCATAATGCCGAAGATGGATCCAAGCGCTTACATATCATCAGCGCCAATGAGATTGTCGCAATATATGATCTCCCAAGTTTACGACAGAAGATCAGGCTCACTTATTCTCGCTGTCTGTAGTCGATTGATGACGAATTGCATCATTTACTACAACACAACTTTGCTGTCTCTCTTGCTTGAGACCAAAGAAGCTGCGGGAGAAAACGAACAGGTGATGCAACTTGGACGAGTTTCTCCGATTGCCTGGCAATATATTAACTTCCACGGAAGATTAGTGTTCTTGGATCCGCCTGCACTCATCGATCCCGAATCGGTAGTTCAGGAATTTGCCCAAGGGCCAAGCGATATTTACGAAGAGCTGAACTGAACCTTTTTGAGGGGATGTGCAAAAAACCCCTTCCTGGGCCCTGAAGACTTGAAAAAACTCTGCCCACCCGGAAAACAACTTGATCTGCAGCTCTTGGCCGTGCCCTGGGTATCACGCTCGGGGTTGATGTCTTATCTGGATCTTCAGACCCGGGATCTTGGCCAGCTCCACGAAGAAATGGAAAAACGCCTTTCTAACGTGCTCGAAAAATGGCTTGACCAGGCTGATCCCAATCTTCCTACCATCCTGACTGCCCACGCTTCCGTAGAAGGAGCAGTCTATGGAGGAGAACGAACCGTGTTGCTAGGAAAAGAATTTGTAATGCCGAAGTCTATGGTAGCTGACCCCCGCCTGGATTATGTTGCCTTGGGCCACATCCATAAAGCTCAAAACCTGAACAGGGGTAACCACCCCCCGGTGATCTATTCCGGATCCATAGAACGAGTAGATTTTGGGGAAGTGAAGGATGATAAGTTCTTTGTAGTGGCGGAAGTGGAAAAAGGCCAGACTGAAATGGACTGGCGCAAACTGGAGGAAATCAGACCTTTTCATGACCGCTATTTGAAGTTGGCATCCCGGAAAGATATCACTACTCAGGTTATCAGCGCTTTGCCGGCACCAAACATCCTGAATGATGCGGTTGTCCGCTTGGTATTGGAATATCCCCGGGCCTGGGCTCCCTTGATAGACGATAGAGCTATCCAGGAGTACGCTTCAAGTTCTTTTGAGTTTCATTTTGTGAAACGCCCGCAAATGGATGAGCGCATACGCCTTCCCCAGGATCAGACTGTAGGGGACTTGACTCCGACTGAGCTGCTTGAAAAATTCTGGCAGGCCAGCCATGTGCCCGAAGAAGACGTAAAAGCGCTCCAGGAGCTGGCTGCTGAGATCCTGGCTGCTGAAGGGGAAGTAGAAGAAGTAGAAGAACAAGAGGAAACAGAAACCGAGGAAGAAAGCGAAGTATCAGTGCCAGAGGAGGAGCCGGCTCAGTAGAAAAGGAATAAGAGATAGTTTAAGAGCCCCAAACATAATAGGGGCTCTTAAACTATCAAATACAAAAATTTTGCCTTTATAAAGTGGCTGGATGGCTCTAGATAAGGTATATTAAAGAATAGCCTCAAATTAAGAGCCAAATTAGCAAATATTCCTGGAGTCGAAGATTGGATTATGAATTTCCGCGGCAGGGATATGAATTTGATACGGAACGGAAATGAAAATATACGAGGTTAAGGAGAACTATAATTAACTGAGTCCAATATAAAGTTTGGCGATCTTACATAAATCTAAATCAAGCGAGTATTTGCAAGAGTAAAAATTCAGTGACAGCAATCATAATTATTCTCGATGGAATAGGTGCAGGTCCTGAGCCCGATGCTAAACTCTACGGGGACGAGAATGCCAACACATTAAACTACATAATTGATAGTGACCATAAGTTAACATATCCGACAATGGAATCAATCGGCTTAATCGATTTAATTAGGGATCCACACTCTCGATTTTGTTCCAGTCGTTCAATTGCATTAACTGCGCGTCACAAAAGCCCAGGCAAGGGATCAACCTTAGGGCATTGGGAATTGGTTGGACAGGTTCGACAGCACGATTTTGCGGTAAATCACGGAAAGCTTGATCAAAAATTTATCTTACAAGTGCAAGATCAACTTGGACTAAGGACTCTGCACAACGCCTATTCACCATCCGGGCAGAAACTTGTCGAGTCCCTCGGGAGTAAGAGCATTGATTCAGGCAGTCCAATTCTTTATACATCAGACGATAGTGTTTTACAAATTGCAGCTTCAGAAGAGATCATTCCTCCTAAAGACCTCTATTCAATGGCTAGAGCCCTTCTAAAAGTAATGCGTGGGAATAATGAATTCGGCAGAGTCATTTGTAGACCGTTTGTTACACGTGGCACGAGTTACAAACGAACTGGCAATAGAAGAGACTTTCATCAACCTCCCCCTAACCCGAATCTACTTTCGATATTGCTTAATCACGGGAAGAAGATTCTTGCCGGAGGGATTGCAGCAGATATATTTGGTTCCTCAAATTACTCTCGATCTTATAAGGCACCCAGTATAGAAGAGAGCATTTCAACCATTATTGAAGCGGTTCAATCAAATGGATTTGATTTAATTATTACCAACATTTCGGACTTTGATGATGCTCTTCACCTGAATGATATTAAAATAGCAAGAAGCCTAATGTCGGAATTTGATTTTCATCTTCGAAAGCTTCTTTCTGAACTGTCCTTTCAAGATTTCCTAATAATTACTTCTGATCACGGCTGTGACCCAACTATAAACCAAACAAGCCATACCAGGGAGCTATCTCCTGTATTGATATGCCCTGGTTTCGAAAATGAGCTTAACAAACTGCTACCAGTGCCATTCTATTTGGCTGGGATCCCGGAAATCGTGTTTTCTGGGCTTGGTCTCGATGAAATCGTTTCTGTTCAGGATGAAATAAAATTGATGAAAAATACTTGGAGATAATCATCATAATGTTATTTACTCGATCAAGAATAATTGAATTCAAATCATTCGATGACAAGAGACTAGCCAGAATATGGAGGCAACTGGAAGATTCAGATGAACAGTGCACAGTGTTCCAATCTTACGCGTGGCTGAAAGCCTGGAGCAGTGTGTATGTTGCCGACCGGAAAATTCGAATATTCGTTGAAACAAAAGGTTGTTCACCCGTAGCCCTTGCTTCTTTCATGCTAGAAAATGGTAGAATTCGCTTCTTGAGTGATAATTCTTCGGATTACGCTGGATTGTTGTTGATAAACAAAGGTGGTATAACACCAAATGCGTTAGTACAATTCATTTGTGATTTAGCGACGAAAAATCAAATGATTCTTTGGAATCTTCGCACTTCATCACCCATCACGACAACATTAATTGAATCCCTTTCAAATTCTGGTCTTTTAGCACTTGTCAATCCGGAATCAGTATATCAAGCTAATTTAAGAGATCATTCGAAATTGACCTACTGGTACACAACTAGCCGAAATGTCCGGCGTAGTTTTCGAAAAAAGAGCGCACTACTATCTAAGCAAGGAATATCATTCAAGGTTCAACACGCGATTGACGAATCAATATTGGACCAGATTACGACCCTTCATATTAATAGATGGAAGGAAAAAAATATAAAATCGAAGTTCCTTGACCCAAATCGCCGCGAGTTTGTTAGAGCCATTGCGGAAATCTCCAGCCCAAAGACCAAATTTGTTCTATTCTCGCTTTGTTCAAAAGGCAGGATTATTGCGTATCGCTTAGGGTTTTTAGACCGAGGCATATATCGAGACTGGAACACATCTTTTGATTTAAACTATCGAGACGCATCACCTGGTTTCATATTAATTGGACACATAATGGAGTATCTTATTGAAGAAAAATTCACACGATTCGATTTTCTTCGGGGTGAAGAAGATTACAAAATGAAGTGGTATAACAAAACAGAAACACTTCTCACATTGCATACAAGGAAGCCTTGATGAAGCCGCACGCGGGAGAAATAGAATCTGTAATATTTGATCTAGATGGCGTAATCTATCGTGGCGCTGAATTGCGCGAAGGTGTTTTGGATGTTCTAAAAGAACTCAGGGCTTGGAATATAAACTTTCATTTTCTGACAAACACTAGTGTAAAAACAACACGCCAAATACAACAGAAATTATCTAACTTCGGTCTGGATGTGCCCTTGTCATCAGTTACTACTTCTTCTGAAGTGGCCGCCCATTACCTCAAACGAGAGTTAGGCCAAGGCTATCTCGTTCTAACCGCTGGAGGAAGCGAGGGACTATCAGAAGAATTAGCGAATGTTGATATGAGACAGGTACAACTTGAAACCATCGGGGATGACGAGCTGGTTAAAATTGCATCTCGCTCTGAAGAATGCTGCCTTCTTACTGCTTGGTCCGATAGATTCGATTACCAAGTAGTATCAAATATCCTCTATCTTTCAGAAAGCGTTGAGGGTGTCTTCAGCACCGACGATGATCGTGAATTTGCCAGCGGCGACCGTAATCTTCCAGGAACTGCATGGATAAATGGAGCAGTCCAGCGAATATTACTGAAGAAACCGTTGGGACTAGGAAAGCCGCATCCGTTTTCTGTCGACTATGTGCTAAACAAAATGGACAGTCTTCCAGACAAAACGATCATGATTGGCGACAATATCGAATCAGATATTGCTGCAGGCCAAGCGGCAAATCTCCTTACATGTTTGGTATTGGGTGGAGCAACAACCAATGAAGAACTCTGTGCTCTCCCTAAACACCTCCATCCAGATTTCATTATTTCAGAATTGTTGGAACTTCTACCTATCCTTGAAACCCGCAATACCGATTAGTAAAAAGGAGATAGCTATGACTAATAGGACTACAATAACGCAATACAACGAAAAGCTCGTATACCTGACTCCGCCTCATGCACCATCGTTGGTCTCCACAATTGGACCAGCTGGTAACTATAACCTTGCTCCATTTGAGCAAACCATGACCTGCTCCAATTTTCCCCCTTGTATCCTATTATCAATCTCTCCGAAGTCAGATACTCTCAGCAACATAATCAAGACACATGAGTTCGTAATTGGATTTCCCGGAGAAGATATTATTGACGAAGTGTATGCTGCCGGAATCAAATTACCGCCTGATGAGAGCGAGTTTGACCTGACTAACCTCACGCCAGTTCAATCTCAGGTAGTTAAGCCCCCTAGAATTGCCGAGTGCTATGTCAATTTCGAGTGCACTCTTCAATGGACAAAACAGGCCGGGGATCATTGGATAGTAGTCGGCCACGTTGTATTAATCGATATAGCAACGCATTTACTAAAGGACAACAAAATTGAGCGTAGATGCGGATTAGAGGCTGTGTATTACGCCACTTCCGGTGTGTTTATTAAACCAGGAAAGCGACTGAATGCGAGCAAAAAGAGATTTATGGAAAAATACGAACAGGATCGGAAATTAGCCTAATATAAAGATGAAACAACTCAAACTTGCCAGTCGAACCTCAGTAATCAAAGATCATATAATTGTAAACTTGCGGGTTGGCTTTGATAATTCACCTGAAATCGATTTAGCCACGCAGGTCAAACAACTTGTTGACGAGATAAGTTTCGGAGGATCCAGACGGTTTTCAAGAGAGGAGTCTACCGCTCGAGAAACCTTATGTGTGAAAACGCTGCATTTCAGCGAGGATCATCTTGAAGATAACGAAGAGCGTTGTTGTGTAATAACTTTGGCAATACCGACAAGTTTTGCCACTCCAAAAGAAGGTATCCCTCTTTTGATGGCGGTGATTGGATACGCATCTGTCTACGCATTTGTTCGAGAGTTTCAAGTACTTGATATTGAGCTGCCTGATTCGTACCTAAGAAAATTTCCAGGTCCAAAGTATGGCTCTCAAGGTATTTTAACCCACGATGAGGACGTGCCTGTTCTCGGAATGATTCTTAAACCTCGTTGCATTGTCAATAAAAGAATTGCAAAACAACTCCTTTCCGCCATAGCACATTCTGGTTTTGATTATGTAATCGACGATGAACTTACAGTTAATCCTCCTTCATGGCCATTCGAAGAACGTGTAGCTTTTGTAGTTCAACACCTCCGTACGATTGAAAAAAATACAGGGAAACGAATTTCGTATATAGCGAATATTACTGGATCCCATCGAACAAGTTTAAATTTGGCGAACAAGGCAGCAACTCTTGGAGTAGATGGCGTAATGCTAAACACAGTAATGATGGGATATGACACGCTCCACACACTTGCCAGGCGGAAGAATTTTTCCCCGTTCATCGTGGCGAACGTGATCGGGAGAGGGCTATTATCGAATGGCCCTTCCTTCCGAATAAACGAGCATGTTTTTTGCCTCTTGGCCCGAATATCAGGAGCAGACGCCGTTTATACTGGACCATTTGTAGGCAACATTAAAGCTCGACGTGAACAGGCAGCGCACTTTGTAAAGGCTCTCGCTGACCCACTTTCTTCAGGTAAAATCCTTTCGAGTTATGCTGTCTTATCAGGAGGTATTAGTATTCGCAACATATTAGACAACTGGGAAGCATATCAAGAGCCCGCTATGGTACAGATGGGCCGTGGATTATGTGAGTTAATCGATAAAGAAATTTCAGCGAAAGTAATTAGTAAAGTTGTGCATACCCTTTTTGATGAATACCAGAGTGGTGGAATATCTGCAGTTGAAGAAGCGATATTGAGGCTTTCCCAAGAGGATCGCGGAATGCGGGACGCAATACACCTTATGGGTTGGTGAGAACATATTGTTTACCAGGAGAATGCGTTATGTTCAAATTATTGACTTTTATATGGAATCAGATCGTTGGAGAAGGCTTTCTTGGAGATGATTTGAATTTGGCTATCATGACCACCCAGGCAGGATATCTTGTTTCAATTCTAGTGATTTCTGCATTGATTCAAGTTCTAATACCGCAACCACGCGAGCAAGGACAATTCATTCTAGAAGAAGAACTCGTTAGGAAAAGAGCATCATCTACGGCGAAACACTTGAACAAACTGGTCTACTTTGTCGTATTTGGAACAGCCCTTGCTATCTTGGCGCTAACAATAGAAATATTTATTAATGACATCCTGTCACTATTCGGTTTCATATTAACAACTGGGTATTTTGCAGCCGAAGTTTTATCAATCAACATGGACTTGATCGAAAATATAGAGAACAAATGATTCGCTTATAAAAATCTTGGATTCAGTAACGAAAACAAGGCGGAAATTTAAATAATTACATCAAATGCTAGTGGTAAGTGATGACATGAGAACAAAATTTTACCAGGGAGGGCCAGTTCTTCTTGATCATTATAAGGCTCCTTTCTTGGGGTCTTGGATGCCACCATTCGTATAACTATAAGCCTTCCTAATTGGTCGCGAATGACCAGGAATATAGAGCACTATTAATTATAGATTAATATCCACTGCTAAAAAATTTTGCCTTAAAATAAGGCTATTGGCGAGGAGATACTAGAAAGCCTTGTAACAAATTGTATATAATTGAATTGAAGGAGAGGGCCATATTTGAAGACGGGATTATTTAGATCCGTGGAGTGGGAAATGACTAACAACCTGGACCGACTTGCAGCCCTACTTACCGAGATGAATTCCATAGGAACTAAGATCTCTAAAATTACTCAAAGGCCGGCAACCATTGGCCACACAGGGGAATATATCGCCAGCAGAATCTTTGATATCGAGCTTGAAGAGTCGGCTTCTGCCAAAGCAATCGACGGTCATTTTAGAAACGGCACACTGGCCGGCAAAACAGTCAATATAAAATGGTACAGCAAGCAGGAATATTTACTGGACATCACTTCCAATTCTCTCCCTGATTACTACCTGGTAATGACCGGCCCCAGGGACTTAGAAGAAACATCAAAAGGCGGCATTCGTCCCTGGCTGATCAACTATGTTTTTTTGTTTAATGCTGCCGAGCTAGTTATTGAACTGACAGCCCGAGGAGTGAATGTTGGAACCGCAACAAGCGTTCGAAAACACGAGTGGCAGGCGGCCGAAATCTATCCTAATAAAAGAAGCATGGCCTACCGCATGACTGATGAGCAAATGGCCCAGGTCCTTGCTTTTGATTCTGATTGGGCCGAAAGCCGGTTCGAGGATAAGCGCTTAATCGACAATTAAGAACAAACCCCGGAATAGATGAAAAGAGACTTATTGGTTATTGAAAGGAATACAAGAGACTCGCTGACAAGCCGCCTGACAGCAGAAGGATATAGTATTTGCCTGGCAGAAACGGCTGGCGCCGGTCTGGAGGCTCTAGAGCAGCATAAAATCACCCATGCTGTTATTCTCAACGCTATATCCATGCGGACGAACGGAGCAAGGACCTGCGCTTCTCTGAAGAGGGCAGCGCCGCGCATCCCTGTATTGATCTATTCTGATCAAGAAAAGCCGGCCAAGGCCGATGAGCTACTGCGACCAACCACAACGATCAGAAAGCTGATCAACAAGATAGAACTGTATTCTCCGGTGGATAAGAAGGCCTGTCTCCAGTATGGAGAAATCTACCTGGATGAAGAGAAACAGCGGGTATTCACGCCCAAAGGAGTTTCTCATCTTCCCACTAAAGGGATCCAGATCCTGAAATACCTAATGAAGAAGAACGGTTCTGTGGTATCTAAGGAAGAGCTCTTCACCAAGATCTGGAAGACATCTTACGTTGAGGACATGAATACTCTGTATACGAATATCTGCTTCTTGAGGGATGCAATAGAGCAGGACCCGGCCGTTCCTCGCTATTTACTCACTGCCAGGGGAAAGGGATACTTCCTGAACGGAAAGTGAGGCGCCTGGAG
>SDBU01002475.1_pt1 | contig 24480 bp, 14 predicted proteins | sample 2277071 | NCBI WGS metagenome assembly SDBU01 (sample SAMN10397929, study PRJNA504765) | marine sediment metagenome | isolation source: marine sediment core GS08_GC12, 126 cmbsf | place: Arctic Ocean: Gakkel Ridge, Loki's castle | collected 2008
GGCCGAGGTGTTCGATGGCCAAGGCAACCGGTGAGGGAACTTCTTCCGCCAAGGGGTGTCCCCCCTGGGAGGCCTGTAGTGAACGCGATTCCACCTCTTCCAACGTCTTATGCAGCTCTATACAAGCCTGCTCGTAGCTGCACTCTGTCAGTTGAGAAATCAGACGTGAGCCCCGGTCAATGAGTTTCTTGTTGCTTGGTGACAGCCAAAGCATCGCATTACCTACAACTCGGCCCATCCTAACCATGGTTGCGGTAGAAACAGTATTCAGAATCAGTTTAACAGCCAGATGGTGCCACAATTGCAGCGGTGATTTGGGCAAGTCACACGGGAATTGAAACAGCTCATCTGTTTTCACAGCAGCAGTTGCCGGGCCGATGATAATCGCCGCAGTTCTTTTATACCCGGAACCAAATCCCTTCAGGCTGGCGCGAATCAGATGGTCTGTTTCCTCGCCAACGGCAATCGTCACCAAAGCTGAATCAGGAGCATCAGTGCGTGATGTTTCCGGTTCGTTGCCTATCCTGAATTTGTATATCTCGGTGTTGCCGAGCGAGGGCGGTTTGGCTTGCAATGCCGCTGGGGCGTTCAGTTGTTTATAAACCTTAGCTCCCCATTCCAGCCCGCGAGGCTCGCGCTGCAGCATATCTCGCCACGCCTCTTGAGTGGGGCGGAACGGATTCTTGACAAAAGCCCAGGATTGGGGAGAGCGAGTATCTCCCTGTTTGCGAAAAGCAGGTATCATGAACGTAGGCGAACGTTCGGTCGTATCCGTAAGTACATCCAGCATGGCTGAATCGGTCATATAGGTTATCAAGCCATGTCGACGGTAGATATTTTCTTCAAACTCCGTTAGGCGGGCCATTATGTCTACTGTTTCGGGATTCGAGAGTTCAGTTAAGAGCTTGACAAATAGCTTATGGTAATTTTCAGGCGATGAAATAGAGAATCCCAGTTTTGCCCATTCGGACGCTGTCAGACTCTCTTTTAGGAATTGTGTCAGAGCTATCTCCAAAGCACATCCGACAACAAGCAGTTCAGCAGTTACCGCCTGCATTCTTGTCGAGCCGGTGATGGCCATAGGGCCCGTCGAAAGGTCAAGCTTTTGGATACGCGGTTCCTCGATCACCTCCCGAGACCGCTGCACATAACGACGCAGTAAGTTTGTCGGATTGTTATAGACAAAAAAAACCTTTGCACCGGCATCGAGTCCCTGCCAGGCGGTGCCAATCACAAAAGGGGTTTCTCCGCCTTCCGTAATAGCAACAACAACATCACCGGAGCCAACGCCAGCTTGTTTTAGCTGGTATCTTCCGAAGTCTGGGAAATCCTCGAATCCTTCCACCGACTTGATCAGGGCAAAGTCGCCGCCAGCCATGATACTGACGGTAAGGTCTTCCATTTTGGGCATTTTTGCAAAGATGTCGGGATGTTTTTGTTTCAGTGTTCGCCAGAACCGTTGCCAGGCTGTCTCTAAAAGTATGCTCAAACGTCCTGTTGCTCCGCAGCCCGTAAAGAAAATCCGCCTCCCTGCCTTTAAGGCATTACTAAAGGTTTTGATAAGTTCTTTGAAGGTATCTTGTTGAAAAACTTTTTCCATAGCGGGTGGGATATCATCATCTACTGACTGCAATAATCGAATACCTTCGGAGAGGTTGGTTCTGAGTGTTTCGGAGAGTGTTCGAGTTTTAGGATGAGATGATTCCGTTAGTAGCTCTCCCAGCCGGAATGCCTTCTCTTCCTTCAAGAACTTTTTCGCTTTTTCAATGGCATTCGACATAACTGGTTCTTAATATGTGAAAATTATCGTTTTATATTCCTGGTACCAAACATCCTCTTGACTCCGGCATTTGGGTATATTCATATCAACTTATGTGAATTCTGTAAACGCATTTCTCATTGTGCCTTTATGTTGCAAGTCCGGCGAAATATGCATATAATCCATCGCCGAAATACTATAATTGTTGTTTCTTGTAAGTTTTTTGTACAGTAGCCGTTGGGGTACGAATAGATATGGCTGGTTCGTGCCGAAGACTGTGATACAGGTGACATGCTCGCAACGATAGCTATCGATAATTTAGCAGGATCTCTGGGGCGGATTGACATTCTTATCATTGCAGTGGCGGTACTTCTTCTGTTTGTCATTTCTTATGTGTTTGGCAGGGAAGAAAAGGATACCAACGACTTCTTTCTCGGGCGTCGGCGTGTGCCCTCGATTGTAGCCTGCCTTTCCTTCGTCGCCGCAGAGATAAGTGCACTTACTATCGTAGGCTTTCCGGCTACGGCTTACAGTGAAAACTGGGAGTATGTTCAGTTTTTTATTGGTTCTGCTGCGGCCCGCATTGTAGTTGCTTTTCTTTTTATCCCGATTTTCTACAAATATAACTGTACGAGCATCTACGAGTTTCTCCGGCACCGTTTTGGAGCCGAGACTCAATTTGCCGGCGCGATATTCTTTTTCATCACCCGTTTGATTGCCTCGGGCGTCAGGCTATATGCCGCCTGTCTCGGTGTAGGCCTGATAATGGGCTGGAATCTGGCCCAGACGCTTCTGTTGTTCACCGTCGTCAGCATAATTTTCATTGCGTTCGGAGGCGTCAAAGCCGTAGTCTGGGCCGGCGCGTACCAGGCGATAACTTTTGTCGTGGCCGGCGTTGCCCTGCTTATCTATCTCTTCTTCCAAATTCAGGGGGGGCTGGGCGGAGCCTGGCGGATTGCCGATGAGGCAGGCCGTTTGAGTTTTTTCAGGTTCGATTTCAATTTCAACGACCCGACAACTTTTTGGGCCGTTACTACAACGGGATTTTTCATCGGTATGGCCTCTTTCGGCACCGACCAGGAAATGATGCAGCGTCTCCTGACCGTCAGGACACGCAAAATCAGTCAAAGAACTCTCATCTCGACAATCGTTACGGTCATCCCCATCACATGCATCTATCTGGCGATTGGCACATTGCTTTATGTGTTCTATCGACAACATCCCGGTGCGGTCCAGCCGGCAGAAGCTAAAGAGGTGCTTTCCCACTTTGTGGCCTATTCTCTCCCTGCGGGCTTGAAAGGATTGCTGCTGGCAGCCATTATTATGGCCAGTATTGATTCGCCCTTAAGCTCACTCGCCTCATCGTTTATCACGGACATTTACCGGCCTCTAATCAGAAAAGGGGCAACCGAGAAGCATTACTTGTTTGTTTCACGAATCAGTGTCGTTGTTTTTGGTTTAATCCTGGCTGTGATTGCTCTGATGTGTGTCTCGGTCACAAATATCTTGTGGTTTGCGTATAAGATTTTTTCTCTGACAGGAGGGGCAACCTTGGGAGTGTTCCTGTTGGGATTGCTAACGAAAAGAAAGGGTGGTTGGGGTAATGTCATCGCTATGATTGCCAGTACCCTCTGCGTATTAGTTCTTATGTTACTTTCACACTATGAAGTGATAGAGTTGGCCTGGAGTTGGTTGATAGTTATCGGTACCGGGATGACAATGTTTTTAGGGTATCTACTTGGACCCATTACAAACAAGTCCGAATAACAAAGTCGGGTATGATAGTGTGCGGGATATTATTGTCCTTTGAAGCACGGAACAAGTTTCTTGGCATTAAATCAAGGATGAGTCTACGTTGGTTTTTTCAACAAGATTCTGCTGTCTGCCACCACACATCCTTTTCCCTGGGGATAGACTATCAGTGGATTGATATCCAGCTCGGCGATCTCAGGTTGGTCGGTGACCATCTGAGAAAGTCGGATAATACAGTCTTTGATGGCATCGATGTCACAAGGTGGTGCTCCACGGATTCCCTTGAGAATACTGTATGCCTTGATGCTCCGTATCATAATCTCTGCACTAATCTCCCACATAGGGGCCAACCGGAAAGTGACATCCTTCATCGCCTCAACCAATGTCCCCCCGAGGCCAAACATACAGATTGGCCCGAACCTTGGGTCCCTGACGGCGCCGAGGATGACTTCCACTCCACGTTTGGCCATCCTCTCTATGATGACGCCATTGATTTTTGCTGCTGGTTTAAACTTTTTTACATTATCAATGATTTCTTGATATGCTTTTCGTGCCTCCTCTTTGGTTTTAATTTTCAACCGAACCCCCCCGACATCAAACTTGTGGACGATGTCCGGGGAAGAAATCTTCATGGCCGCCGGAAAAATGATATTTTCAGCCGCCTCATCCACCTGTGACGAATCTTTGAGCAGAACGCTTGTTAAAACCGGGAACCCGTAACACTGAAGAATTTCGTTCGCCTCCCTTTCAGACATGTAGTATTTGTCCTTGTCTGCGAGTTTTTTCTTTATGATGACAGTGGCAGTGTCTCGGTCCGCAGCTACTCTCCGGACCTCCCTTTTTTCCAGGCTCAATAGGTTTCCGTAAAACGCCATTGATGCCATAGCTCTGACCGCTGCCTCGGGAAATTGATAATTCGGAATACCGTGTTGTTCAAGGTACTTAACGCCCTTGGAGACATCCACAATACCCATAAACGAGCACAGGACAGGCTTATTAACACCCTTCATCACCCGCGGAACAATCTCCGCTGTCTCCATAATGTCCGTCATCGCCTGCGGACTCATTATCACGATAGCACCATCCACATTTTCGTCCATTAGCACCTGCCGTATAGCCGCTTCATAACGTTTATGTGTTGCATCTCCAATCACGTCCACCGGATTTTCGATACTTGCAGTTGGTGGAAGCTCTTCTTTCAATTTCTTTTTGGTTTCCTCCGATAGAGGGGCAATTTTCAGGTTATGCCGAATAGCGGCATCGGTAGCCATAATGCCAGGCCCGCCTGCATTGGTAACAATGGCGATGCGATTGCTTTTTGGTATCGGTTGTTTGGAGAAGGCTATTGCGCGGTTGAAAAGCTCATTGATGCCCTCCACCCTGAGAATGCCGCTCTGACGAAAAAGTGCGTCGTAAGAAGTGTCGGACCCGACCAGTGCACCAGTGTGAGATGCAGCCGCACGGGCACCCTCAACAGAACGACCGGACTTGATGGCGAGCATAGGTTTGCGGGCCTGCCATGTGATTTCCCTTGCGGTCTCAAGAAACGCCCGGCCATGAGTAATATCCTCAAGATACATAAGAATTACGTCAGTATCCGGGTCATCTTTGAGATAACGCAAGAGGTCCGTCTCATTCACGTCGGCCTTGTTCCCGAAGCTCACGAACTTTGAAAAGCCGATGTCCCTGCCTTCTGCGTAATCAAGAACCGCAGTGCAAAGGGCCCCGGACTGCGAAATAAAGGCAATGTTTCCGGCTTTTGGCATCTTGGTGGCGAAACTGGCGTTCATCCGAACGTTCTCACTGTTGTTAATGATACCGAGACAGTTCGGCCCTACTAATCGGATGTTATATTTGGCAACCACTTGTTTCACACAATTCTCCAGCTCAACGCCATGTCCGCCTATCTCCTTAAAACCGGCGGTTATGACAATAGCACCTTTGACTTGGCTTTCCCCGGCCTCTTCCAATATAGGGCAGACAATTTCGGCCGGTACAATCACAACTGCCAGGTCCACTTTGTCAGGAATATCCTCCAGCTTTGGATAGGCCTTCACGCTCTGGACGTACTTGGCTTTGGGATTGACCGGATAAAGAACTCCCTGAAAGCCGGCGATGAGGATATTGCGAAACACAGCAAGCCCTACGCTGCCAGGCCGGTTAGTCGCTCCTACTACGGCGATTGACTTGGGATTCATAATGGATTCAATGTTTTTAATCATGCCCTTCATGACCTTCTCCCAATTAATCCGCCAATTTTCGTGGCGGATAAATGGCTTTCTGTTTTGTAACTTCGATAACTGACCGAGACAAGTATATCGCGTTCCATGTAAATAGCAAGAACTATTCTTTTCCTGTCGAGAGCCTCTCTTCGAGCCTGAGCCTCAGAGCCGAAGGCAAGGTCGAACGACTAATCAGAAGCTGATTTTGTCTTACTTTTACTGAAGAAGTACAAGTATCACTCCAGTATCGGTTGAACGATGTCTCCTTTGGCCTGGGCTTCGGTGTTCTCGTAGGACCCGAAAAAGTCGGAATTGCAGTCCAGCCAAAGGATAATACGGTGAAGGTCTTCTTTGGATAGTATCACGTCGTGATGTCCGTGCCTCAGGATTTCGTACAGTTTGGAGGCCCGGGCGCCGAACTGGCCCGGTATGGTTCGCGGGGTGGTCCAGGGGTCGTATTCGTTGCGAACACTGCCGAAAAAGAAGGCATATTCTCTGAGGTTATCGTAGGAGGTATACCTGTAATCAGGATTCTTTTTCCAGTCCCCTTTTCGCAGGTCGGGTGCTTTTGGTTCCTTTTCGTGACAAGTCACACAATTACGCTCGAGAACAGGCTGAACGAGACGTGGAAAACTAAATGGCTTGGAGCCCTCCACATCGGGTTGGATTCGTGAGGGCGGCCGGCGGAACGCAAGCGGAAACCTCTTCGGAACTGCTGGCGCGGAGCGACGCGGTTCGTGACAACCCCGGCAGAGCAACTGTTGACCGGGATGGACATAAGTATCGGACCGCATGGATTGAACCGCCAGACCATGTTCGTCCAGCACTTGGAAGTACACAGACTTGCCGGTCGGCAGGTTGAAATATGCGCTGCCGTCAGGCTCTACGGGCACTGTGCCGAGTGCGGCTCTGGCCCCTTTTTCATTACCATATCCAATCCTCGGTTCGTTGATGAGCGGAGTAGTTTTCGGTAACAACTGAATGATCCGCAGGGCTTTGATAGTTGTATCTTCAGGGAACGGCAGTCGGCTATTATAGACGTTGATAACACCTACTGTGGTTGTTTTCTGTAGTTCAGGTGACTGTTCCGGGATGTCAGTAGCGCCGCCGGCAAATGCTGGTGGCTTTTTTCGCGGCCTTAGTGGAATTGGACTCAGGCACGAGATTGCCGGGTCGCGATAGATAAGCTCCTTATTACCGAAGGCGTCCACGAGGTAGATACCGAAGTTGTTTCTCGTACCTCGTCGGGCGCTTCCATCGCAGTCATAGACACACAGGTAGAAATATTCGCTAAGTGGCCATGCTGTGGCATATACCTGGCCATCACTGTAGCGGATTTCGGCCTCTGTGAAAGGCACCTCCGGCGTGAGCCGTTGAAGCGGTGCCATCGCGTCATCATCTTTGATACGAGGATCGATCAAGACTAATGAGCCATAGGCCTGGCTATGATGGGCCGCTGCGGTGGCGATGTATTTATGGGAACCGGGGATAGCCCGTAAATCCATTTCCATCGTTGGTCGAGCCCCCTTTGATTTGCCGTAATTTCCCTGGATTGCCCGCGCATCGTGACCGTCTGGCGTGGTAATCCACGGATGGTGGGCCTGGATGTTACCGCGATCCACATAATCCCAACGCGTGTAGAGGACCATTCCATTACGGTCTATACTGGGATGCCACTCGTTTCCTTCATGGTGACTGAGGCGTATGATGTCGCTGCCGTCAGCATTCATTGAGTGTAGCGTGTAAAGTGGCACCGGCCTGGGATGGCACCGTCCGTAACCTCCGCGACGTTCTGAGATAAATACAATCCGTCCGTTAGGCAGCCAGCATGGGTCGAAGTCATTCTCCGGCCCGTCGGTCAGTTGCACAAGGCCCGAGCCGTCCACATTGACCTTAAAAATATGGAACGTACTCTTCTCAGTCCACTTGTACCGCGTCGGCTCAGCCTCAGTATAGGCGAACAGGATTGTCCTGCCGTCATAAGACAACTCCGGAGAAAGAAATCCGCCGGGCTGAAGCTTTTTGCCCTTGAATCGCCCATTTCTACACACTGAATCGGCCAAAATGTTTCTGATGACCGGCTTTTCCCCAAAAGAGTTTTCCAACACAAACAGCCCGCCACCGCCAATCGCATGAAATCCAAAATACTGATCACACATGTGATTTCCGCGCATATCGCTTCCCCATGTCACGGTCGCAGGCAGGAAATGACGCTTGATAAACAGGATGCGGTCAAAATCCAGAAGCGGATTAGAAAATGCAATCTTTCGCCTCAGCTTGAGTATTTGCCGAAAGAGCTGATACCTCGCATCAGTGTCTTGTATAGGAGTCCTCGTATTATTTATCTTCAACTGGGCAAGCTGGATTTCCTCAGCCGAAAGATTTCGTGCGCTTGGCATTGATTTTAGATGTGCCAATAGCGCCTCTGTGCGGCGCAATACGATGTCCGCGGGATCACGATCGGAGGCTAATATCAGTGATTCGGACCGAAAGGTTTGCGCTGCAATCTTTTGCCAACGCTTACGAACCTGGGGGTCTTTTTGGAATTGGTCGATGAGATTTTTGAGGGTGGCAAACCGGGCCTGTGTTTCATTCGTCGGGATGCTCCTGTTGATTTGTGGAATCTCGTTTTGACTCGCTCCTGATTGGTGCAGAAAAATGCAAAATAGTGCCGACAAAACCAGACATAACCTCGTTCGCTTCCAAGCGGACAACATTGTCATCTTCCTCCGGGATCAAAGGGCAATCAGCCAGACATAGGATTTCCAGACTAAGCAGTTTTTCAAAGAGGCTTGCTCTGATGTTGCGAAGTTTATTATTACCTACCTAAATAGGCGTTGTCAAGCATCTATCTATTTGCCCCGACAACAAGGTGAACCTCTTTTCTATTGACCGTAGAAACCACCGGGGCCGCCGTGTCTTTGACAGCCTGCGTTAACTTTACCAGTTCGATGCCTTTACCCGTTCTTAAATTGCGGGAATACTGTTTATCCGTCGGATTGTTCCAGTGCTCGTAAACACCCAGGCTTGCCAGCCGAGTTACATTGCCTTTATGGTCAGGGTCGTAAAAAGTCCCTGAAGGTGGATTATCTGCCAGTGCAGCCTCTATCAAATAATCATTTGTGCCGGATTTGTGGGGGGCGTCATCCCATTCAGTCCGAAGAAAATCAAAGCCGACCGAATCGATGGCGACCGGGTCCCGTGAGACAAAAAGACTTGAGCTCCAGTCTCCGTTGAAGGGAGAGCTGTTCCATTTCCTTGGGGACCTCTCTTTTGCGTGTTTCCCGGCATAAAGCCCGTCAATAATGTACAGCAGAGTCTTGCCGCCCATGTGTTTATGTCCCATCAGGTCTACGAGTGGCCTGTAATGCCCATTGCCTGGTGTATTGTACGGCAGGTCTTTATGCATGTCATAATAACCCTCAACTCGGGCCGGCTTCCTAACCAGGGAGCCATAGTGGTTCTTCGCGCAGAGCGTTATACCCGCCACGTCGTTGTGACTCTTGAGGTTCGCCATGTTGATTAGATAATCGGCCTGGACATAAGACTCAGGCACATAGTCCGTTGTCTTTCCCGCTGCGTCCGGCGTGCTCCAGTAAAATGGGACCGACGACAGCTTCGCGGCGGTTCGGCCGAATTTCCCTAAGTATTCCAAATACCGAACATTCGGATACTTGTCGTGGCACAGTTTATAGTACTCATTCGGGAAATAGCACAGAGTATCGCCAACCGTAATGTCTGCTTGTTTCACACCGGCTTTATCTACGAGCTGCCTTAACAGGGCGATTATCATTTGCGGAGAGGTATTCATATAATCAAGGCTTCTGAGGTTATAGTCTTCGGGTTTTGTTACCGGGCGTCTGTCCCAGACTCTAATACAGCCTACAAAATTTATCTTGATGACAATCTTCTCTCCCGGTTTGTATCCTGCATTTCCCTTTCCGTGCGTTTTATTGAAGTGCCTGAAGAGCTTGTCCCAGGCTGCGGTGCTGTTTTTCTCGCCGCTAAGGGTTTGTAATGACTGATCCATCATACGATTCACAACCATCTGATTCGTGTGGCTGCTTTCCCACCAATGTCCGTCTCCGGGGCCGTCCCAATCGGTCGCATCAGGGTTGTGAACCCAGACAACACGTCCCGGGTGAATCCCCTTGGCAGTTCCCACTGGAGCATTTGCGACGGGCTCATCAGCCCAAAGTTCCTTCTCGGTCGTAATGCTCTGAGCTAACCATACAGACCCGATGCTGACACCAACAAGTATTACACATAGCAGCAAGCGGCCTTGTGCAAAGCAGCGTTTAGCTTTGCGAACAGCCATGATTGAACCGGTCGCTCCTGTAAGCCAGATTACAAAGCCCGATGCCAACGGGAAAGCTATCCGTTGACATGGATACGTTGCCCGGGAAGGCTTCGGAATCACACGAAGCAGGAACCATACCAGCGCCAACAATCCCCCAATGGGAAAAAACAATGTAGACCAACGGTGTTTCCTGTTGTGCTTTAGATGTTTACCTGTTTTTTTCCCAAAAGGTTGCATTTCTTACCCCTCTTTTATTCTGTAGATTTTTCCAACGCGTAGAGTTTCTTCATTGTGGCTACATAGAGAACACCGTTAGCAGCCACCGGTGTGCTGGTCGTAGGACTGTCCAGCTTGATAGAGCTTATAATCTGTTTATCCTTACTTGCAGCCAACACCCATAAAACACCCCGTCGTGTGCCGACATAAAGCTTCCCGTCGGCCAGGAGCGTCGATCCCCAAATTTCTCCCTTGGCCTCATGGATCCAGTAAGGCTTACCGGTTTTGACATCTACACAGTGGATACGCTGACCGCAATCGGCAACAAAGACCAAACCATTGTAAATTGACGGTGTAGAGCAGCAGTGGCGATGTAGGTCATATGACCAGATTTCTCCGGAATTGGTTATGTCTCCCGACTTTGTAGCGTCGATGCATTTGAGCCATGCCTTGTGTTTGCCCCACCAGATATCACCGCCGACCGTCACATATACGCGATTATTATGATACACCGGCATGCTCTTGATATTACTTGGGCTCTCATTGCGGTTTCTAATATAATCGTGTATGTTTTCTTTCGGTGCATTGGGATCACAATCGAACCGCCAGATATTCTTGAGTTTCTTCGAGGATGGAGCGGACTCTAATGCTTCGAAGGCATAACATACACCGTCTCCGCCACCGAAGAATACAAGTGTTTGACCGTTCACCTTGCCTAATGCCGGTGATGACCAGGTGCAGTGGAATATTCGACGGCTAATCTGCTCATTTTCCCTGGCTGCGAGTTGTCCTGTTGTCTTGTCGAGTACTATCAGGCTCGGGGCGTCGGGAGAGAAAACACCTGTATGGGTACTGTTAAGACCGTTACTGGTGTTGAGGTACAGATACTTTCCATGGATGAGGATCGAACTATGTGCTCCGTCGTGCACGTGTACTCCCATCTCTCCAATTAAATCGTACAGCCAAATGATATCTGCATCGGTTTTGGCCACTTTCATTGGCCCAACATCACTTGGGGCCATATGTCGGCCTTCGTCCTGGTATGGTCCGTCGTTGCCATTTGCCTGGCCGTTGAGGTCGAGGCATATTACTTCACCTTTGTTGCTCAGAATGTAGGCCCTGTCGCCTTCAATAGTAGCTACCGAACACATACCTACTTGGGGCCAGTCAATGAATCGGTCTTTTCCCAGCTTCGGAACGACAAGCTGCCAGCAAAAGCTCCCGTCCATTTCGTCTAAACACAGTAGGATGCCGCGGTCTCCCTTGTGCCGAGGATCACGTGGTTTTTCATTGTTTGTGCCTATTAGAATCTTGCCGCTTCCTATCACCGGCGTGGAATAGGTCTGTGTGCCCAGGGGGACAATCCACTTGATGTTTTTGCCGGTTGCCGGGTCAAAAGTCTCCGGTAGCCCTGTTTCGCTCGATACCATATTGCGAGAATATCTCTGTCCCCACTGAGGCTGGTCACTCGCAAAAACAGTGGAGATGACAATGTGGGAACAAAACAATGCGCAGATTAGCAAATACCTAAGCGTTTTACTTATCAACATTGTATTCCTTTCATCACTGTTGAGAAATTCTTTCTATATCGAGTGCTTATTCTACAAAACAGGTGACAGAATTTCAAGTCTTCTGCATCAACCACGGGCGTTCTTCCAATTAGAGTCTATGAAACCGGAGCAATCATGGCGGGTGAATTGATGACTGAACCCGGCAAAAAGCGATAAAATGCTACAGCAGGGCTATATTCTTGCAATATCATAGGACAAAGATAAAATCAATATAATCCATGCTAAAGCAATGTTGTTGAAGGGAGTTTGTATGAAGCATGTATCGCTTATAGCGTTGGCTATCTGTCTATTGAGTTGTACCTATGCTGAGAAACCTAAGGAATCCAGGAAACCAGTGAAAGTGTTTCTACTTGCCGGTCAGTCAAACATGGAAGGGCAGGGCGTTGTTTCAATGGATCATCCCCGGTACTACAATAGCGGTAAGGGAAACCTTGTCAATACCATGAAAGATCCGAACAAGGCCCACCTCTATAAGCACCTTAAGAACGGAAAAGGCGAATGGGTTGTTCGTGATGACGTCAAGATAACCTTCAGGGACCGAAGCGGCGGACTGACCATCGGATACACAGGTTATGGCGGCTCAAGTCATATCGGCCCTGAGCTGCAGTTTGGCCATGTGCTGGGTGATTATTACACCGAGCCTGTGCTGCTCATAAAGACCGCCTGGGGTGGTAAGAGTCTCTTTAAGGATTTCCGTCCTCCCAGTTCAGGGGGGACGGTGGGGCAATTTTACAAGCTGATGTTGGAATATATTCATAAGGCTCTTGATAACATGGAAGAGAGTTTCCCTGATCTGGCAGGCCGGGGGTACGAGATTGTCGGCTTTGTCTGGATGCAGGGCTGGAACGATATGTGCGAACCAAAGGCAATACCGGAATATGATAAGAATCTCATCAACCTGGTAAAGGACTTGCGCAAAGAATTCAAGTCGCCTAACCTGCCCGTTGTTATTGGGGAGCTTGGCAATGGGGGCCCTAAGGCCAAGGGCAATATGGCGGCTTTCAGAAAGGCCCAGAAGAAAGGCGCCGGACAGATCGATAACGCTGCCTTTGTCATTACCCACGACTTCTGGCGTGAACCTAAGCAGTCACCGAATATAAACCATGGTCACCACTGGTGTGGTAATTCAGAGAGTTATTTTCTCATCGGCAATGCCCTGGGTAAGGGCATCATAAAGGTTATCGAGGGCAGGATTTTGAAGAGCAGGGATTAGCTGAAAGCTCTCAGCTCTCAGTCTGCAGTTCGGATATTTGGATTCGCTGTTTGTTTTTCTTTGTATATCTTCATCTCTAACCATCTGTTCCGTGATTTTCCTTTAAGTGTTCTATCCATACCGAAGAGGTTGATATGAACTCTTGATTTTTCAGATATTAAATGTTAATGTCTTTGTATGATTCAATGTGCGTATGTTTTTTTATGCCCAATGCGATATCCTTGAGCACTTTAATCTTTATCAAAATGACATTTAGTAAAAGGAGGTTGTAATGGTAAATCAAAAACAAATGCTTGCAGCCGTTCTTACGGCGGTTGTGACAACCGGCCTGTGCACTGTGTCGGGCCTGGCGGAAGAAAAGAAGATCGAGCTGAGGCGTGATTACAATGTCAAACCGGTACCTTTTAACGAGGTTCATGTCAACGACGATTTCTGGACGCCTCGACTTGAAACCAGCCGCAAGGTTACTATTCCCTATGCCTTCAAGAAATGTGAGGAGACCGGTAGAATTAGAAACTTTGAAAAGGCGGCTGGCTTGATGGAAGGTAAACACGAAGGTATCTACTTCAATGATTCAGATGTTTATAAGGTCATGGAAGGTGCCGCGTATTCGCTGCAGGTGCAACCCGATACGATGATGCGGCTGTACCTGGATAAGGTAGTCAAGATAATGGCCGGCGCACAGTGGGAAGATGGGTATTTGTTTACCTTTTACTCCATACCCAAGAGGCAGCCTGAAAAACTCTGGACTAATGTCCAGTCGATTCATGAGCAATACTGTGTGGGCCATATGTATGAAGGTGCCGTTGCCCATTACCAGGTCACTGGGGACAAGGCCTTCCTGGACATCGCCACCAGGAACGCAGACCTTATCTGCGACGTTTTTGCTGAAGGCAAACGGACCGACCCGCCGGGACATCAGGAAATCGAAATCGGGCTCTGTAAGTTGTATCGTGCCACCGGTGACGAGAAGTATCTGGACCAGGCGAAGTTCTTTCTGGACCAGCGTGGTCGCAAAGGCAACCGTGGGCCAAACGGCAAACGTGGGCTTTATGGCACTTACTCACAGGACCACAAACCCGTCACCGAGCAGACCAGGGCCCTCGGCCATTCGGTGCGGGCTGCTTACCTGTATACGGGTATGGCGGATGTGGCCGCACTGACCGGAAACATGGAATATGTCAAGGCGATTGACACTATCTGGAAAGACGTTGTCGACACCAAGCTTTACGTCACAGGTGGTATCGGGGCGGCCGGCGGACATGAGGGTTTCGGAGGAGCCTATGAACTGCCCAATATGACGGCTTACTGCGAGACCTGTGCGTCGATTGCCAATATTTTCTGGAACCATCGTATGTTCCTGATGCATGGTGACGCCAAATACATCGATGTCCTTGAGCGAGTGTTGTACAACGCCGCGCTGTCGGGAATTTCGATGAAAGGCGACCGCTTCTTCTATCCGAATCCGCTTGAATCCACCGGTCAGCATGCTCGAAGTCCCTGGTTCGGATGTGCGTGCTGCCCCTCCAATGTCGCCCGGTTCGTTCCATCGGTACCGGGTTACACCTATGCCTATAAGAACAATGATGTGTATGTGAACCTGTTTATCAGCGGCGACGCTACGATTGAAACCATCAACAACAAGGTCAAGCTGACTCAACAAACCCAGTATCCGTGGAAGGGCACAGTGGACATCACCGTCGAGCCGGAAAAGAGCGAAACGTTTGCTATTTACGTTCGTATCCCCGGATGGGCCCAAAATCAGCCTGTACCGAGCGATCTCTACAAATTCAACAAGACTATGAATGAGCAGGTTGGGCTAAAGGTCAATAGCAAGCCGGCACCCCTGAACATTCAGAGGGGTTTTGCTTGTATCGAGCGCAAATGGCAGAAAGGTGACACGATTGAGTTAAACCTGCCGATGCCGATCCGACGGGTCATTGCCCATCCGAACGTCAAAGCCGATAGAGGTAAGGTAGCCCTTCAACGCGGCCCCCTCGTTTTCTGCCTTGAGTGGCCGGACAATGACGGCAAAGTATCGAACCTGGTTATCCCGGACGATGCGAAGCTCAAGACCGAATACAGGTCGGACCTCTTAAACGGCGTAATGGTAATTACTGGTACGGCGCGGCTGGCCAAACGCACGCTGAACGGTGACATAGAGCTGGCCGGGAAAAAGCCTTTCACAGCTATTCCGTATTACGCCTGGGCCCATCGTGGCCGAGGCCGGATGACCGTGTGGCCGGCTCGAAAACCTGAGGCTGCCCGCCCGGAACCGGCAGATACACTGACGTACAGAAGCAAGACCACAGCATCGTTCGTGCATGTGTCTCTGGATGCAATAAAGGATCAGATTCTGCCGCAAAGCTCATCCGACTCATCGGCGTTACAACTGGATTTTTGGCCTCATAAAGACAAAACCGAATGGCTTCAGTTTGAATGGGACCAAAAGCATGAAATCTCCAGCGTCAAAGTTTACTGGTTCGATGACACCGGCAGAGGTGCCTGCCGTGTGCCAAATTCCTGGAAAGTGCTGTATCGTGATGCCGAAGGTCCCTGGAAGCCGGTAGAAAACAGCACGCCTTACCTCACAAAAAAGGACACCTTCAACAAGGTTAGTTTTGAACCGGTGAAAACCAACGGCGTCAAAATCGAAATTGTACTCCAGGACAGGTGGTCGTCTGGCGTGCAGGAAGTGGTGATTGAATAGCTAATTTAAAAGTTTTGGTTGCAAATACGACCTTGAATCTTGGAATTGTGCCAACGACTGCCAGTCCCAACCGCCTGCAGGCCGACCACTGGAATGTTTATGGAAACCGGGGACCACGTTATGTGTGGCGGCAAATCAATTTTCAAATCTGGTGTAGAATAGGAAGATGATAGGAAATAAAGGTTTGTTGATTGGATTTATGATTCTGGTCGTGCAGGTGATTCCGACAACTGCTGAAGATAATGCTTTGGAGACAACAGGTCTTGGTCTCCCCTGCCTTTGGCGCAGGATAAAGGTGCCGAAATCGCTGCTCGCTGACGAGGGATTTGCCGGTGATATACGTATCGGCGACCTTAGTGGTGACAGAAAGGTCGAATTCATTTTGTTCCGTTCTACAGATGGCGGGATGAAACCTTGTTTCATCGGTGCCTTTGACCTCAACGGCCAGGAACTCTGGCGGCAAGGCGCTGGAGGCGACCAGCCGCAAAGGCCCGGCCCGGTCACGGTATATGATTTTGATGGGGATGGCCAAGCGGAAGTACTTTGTTTTTTCATTAATCCTGCTGTCAAGGCGCCGGTTAATAGTATGAACAATGTGGTGGTGCAGATGCGCGATGGCCTAACTGGAAAAGTCATTCGCCAGGCGGCACCGGCTTCGATGCGTCAATGTACTGGTGAAGGTGCAAACTGGGTCCATCAGCGTCTGCTTGTGGCAAACTTCCGCGGAACTAAAAGACCTCAGGATTTTGTAGTCAAACTGGGTTCGAAAGTGCTTGCTTTTACGAAAGACCTGGACCTGCTATGGACATACAATATTCGATGGAACAAATACGGCAGATGTTCTGCGTATATCCCGGCGGTGGGGGATATTGATGGTGATAAGCGGGACGAGGTCAATGGCGGATATTACATTCTGGACGATAATGGACAGCTGCTTTGGGAGGGTCAGATCGCTGGGCACATGGATTCTGTTGCTATAGTACCGTGGGATAGCGGGAAAATGCGGGCCATCTGCAGCGGGTACGGTCACGTGCTGGACTGTGAAGGTAAGGTGATATTGCGCCTGGGAAAGGAGCTTGTCCCCCACGGCCAGGAGGTCCGCGTCGCTGACTTTGACAAAAACCTCCCCGGCCCGGAGATGATTATTCGGTACAATGGGCACAATCCTGATGTAATGGTCGTTGCTAACAGCGGAAAAGTCATCAGAAGGTTCGAGCTTAATTACTCCCCCAACCACACTGGTATGGAAGCGGTAAAGTGGAACGGCAAGGCTCGTGAGGCCTTGCTTTACAATGGCGGCGTATTGTGGCGTGCTAATGGCCAAAAATTCGCTGATTTACCGAACCTGCCCAAGCCAATCGGGCCGGCAAAGATGGGGTGGTATCACTGTATTGCTGCAAATGTCTGTGGCGACGAACGCGAAGAAGTGGTTCTATATAATCCATGGAATAAATATGTATGGATATTCTCACCGGAGCCATTGAGACTGGCTGCATTTGACGGTTATAAAGCCAGTCCTCGCCAATACAACCCAAGACTTATGGATTGAATCCGGCTTTTGTCAATTTATTTTAGTTGGTTATTCAGGTTGAAAAGAAAACTGTAGAAGTATACAAAAAGATGTCGGCTGTCTTCAGCGCACACTGTATACATAAAGAAAATCACCGTGGCGAATGTACAGTCTGCCGTCGCAGACAACCGGATGGGCCCAACTGTTACCTTTTCCGCCTTTTGGAATATCGAATGAGCTGATTAGTCCATAACTATCAGGAGTCGGCCGAACAAGTCCTACAGCACGGTTTTCGCTTAACATGTACAGCAATCCATCGGCATACGTCAGCGAACCCTTACCGACCCCCGTTTCTGCATACTTCATCTCGCCGGTCTTCCAGTCCAGGCATATCCACTTGCCTTTATTGTACATACAGCTTGATGAATAGATGTAACCATTGAGTAACACGCCGCCTCCGTGGTGATTATCGAGTTTGTTTGAACGCCATATCTCTTCAACCGACGCCTTGCTGTCTTTGACATTAATCTTCCACTTGACCGAACCTGCCTTTATGCTGCTGATAAACACTTGGCCGTTGTCAAAGATGGGAGTAAAGACGTTCTCATCCGCATACGAAACGTGTTTTACATGCCACAGAAGTTCGCCGGTATCGGCATTCACTCCTATCATGCCTTTAAGGGTAAGAGTAATGATAATTCGCAGTCCCTCGTACTCAACAACAATCGGAGAGGCATAACCCGCCGGCTCATTCGTGCTGGCTGCCTTCCAAACAACTGCTCTCGTATTCTTGTCCAGTGCAACCATGCAGGTTTGAGGACCTCCCGGACAACAGATTAAGTTATCTCCATCGACCAACAAAGATTCAGACAAGGCCCAATTGATATTCTTGCTCTTGAACTTATCGAGTATATTCAGCTCCCAAATCTTCTTTCCTGTCCTGGCTTGAAGGCAGACAACATCCCCAAGAGGGCTTTCATGGTAGAGCTGGTCCCCGTCGATGGTTGGGGTTCCACGTGTGCCGGGACGGTCTCCGGTCCAGCCTTTGCCGTTTTTTACCTGCCATAAAATCTTGCCGTCCATATTAAGAGCTGTGATGATAGTCTCTTTTTCGATGCTACCGGCTGTATAAATCATTCCAGACGCAATCGATACGGTGGAATACCCATGTCCCAGTCCCTTAGCTGTCCAGAGTAGGGCAGGGCCTTCCTTGGGCCACTTCTTCAAAAGACCTTTTTCAGTAGAGATGTTGTCTCGGTTAGGCCCATGAAATTGGGGCCAAAAGGACTGTTTGGTTTCGGACCGTTTGCTTGCTGAGTCGTTCAGGTCAAGTTTAGTACTGTTGCTCTCTGCTTCGGCTGTACTCAGGAACCATTGAGCGTCAGTACTAAAATGAAGCAGCGCAAATCCTAAAAGACATGGTATTGCCAGGATGGCAATCACTCTCAATTTGTTTGTTTTGGATCCGGAGTCTGACAAAAATCCTCGTTTTTCCTGTGTCATATGAACCTCATTAGTTCGGAGTTCTACGCCCGTTATACCGGGGCGTCCTAATACGCCGATTGTTTATACAATCCTGTAGACTTAACAGGACACAGATTTATAACAAGTTTCTTGCGGCTCAAATCATTTTTGTAAAACCTGGTTTCGGCACGGGGTAGCTGCCATGAGTGTCGGCTGTGACAGGCGGTTCCATATCGTCGTGGCAATCCTCCGGCTTGGGAGGATAGTAGAAGTCTGACTTATTGATCTGCTCCCAGGTAACTTCCTTGCCGGTATAACAGGAAATCTGTCCCATTACGGTAATCATCGTGCTGCGGACCATGTAGTCGCCGTTATTGACGGGCTTGCCGGAGCGAATCGCCTTAAAGAGCACATCGTGTTCTCTCTGATAAGGGTCGCATCTTCCCTTCCAGCGCCAGTTTGTTTCGCCCCATATCCGGCACCCCGTAATGCTCGCCTTGCCTTTGCTGCCAAGCACGACGCTGGAAGAATTGTTGTAGCATCCGTTTGTAGTTCGGCAGAAGGCATAGATGAGCACGCCGTTGGCGAATTCATAAACGACTGAATGATGGTCGAACACATCGCCGTAAATAGGTTCGGTCATCGAAGACCGTCCGCCCATACCGTGACATTTCGCGGGGGCCTTGTTCCCCATCGCCCAACTGGAACGGTCCAGGTTATGCACCAGCGACTGGGGGACATCATCTCCTGAAAGCCAGCGGAAATGGTATTGCGTACTGCATTGCCACTGTAGCTCCGTCAATCCATCCTTACGCTGGATGACACCATATGGGCCGCGGAGGAAGTTTTCTTCAATGGCCACCACGTCACCGATAGCGCCATCTTGTATCCGCTTGACCGTTTCAGCATACCCTGTGTGATAGCGGCTGTGCAAACCGGAGACGAGGCACAGCCCTTTCTGCTTTGCTATCTCAGATGCCTGCTGCAAGAGCTTGAGCCCGGCCGGGTCGATGCCGTGGGGTTTCTCTACAAACACGTGCTTTCCCGCCTTGATTGCTGTCATGGCATGGAGGGGGTGGAACTTGGCCGCGTTGGCAATCACCACCACGTCCGACGATTCGATCACGTGCTTATAACCGTCGAAGCCGGCGAAGCAGTGGTCGTCGTCTACAGTGACCTGGTCTTTTTTTTGTTCCTTGAGGATTTGACGCTTGCCTTTGACGCGGTCCATGAAGATGTCGCACATCGCAACCAGCCGGGTGCCGGGGTCCGCTGTTAGTGCCTGGGCGGCGGCGCCGGTGTTACGTCCACCGCAGCCAATCATACCCACGCGGATGATATCGCTGCCGCTCGCATGGGCAACTTCGCCGGTAGTCAATTTACTTGCCAGCGCACCGCCTGCTAAAGCTGCCGTACTTTTCAGGAATTTGCGCCGTGTCGTATTTTGTGAAGCATCCATTGGACTCATCCTTTCATTTATTGTTTTCTATTTGTCTGAATGTGGTTATTTTGGTTCTATAGAACTGGCTATCCGAAAACCTATGATATCCATTTCGGGCAGCCACCACTTGCTCTTGGGTATCTGTGGGTCACCGGAGCGCCACCACTCTTCTTCTAATGCCCTGGCCGCGCAGCGCAGTTCCTCTATCGAGCTGCTGTAGTCACCACCGCGAGCTACGTGCACCTTGCCGTTTTTTGGGCCTCGTGGATTGACTGCCGGGCTTTTTTTGGCAGTATACTTGTATGCTTCGGGATTGTAAAAGTCGTAAACCCATTCGCGAACATTGCCCGGCATATCGTACAGACCCCAGCTATTGGGCTTTTTCTTAGCGACTTCATGGGTCTCACCGTCAGAATTGTCATCAGACCAGGCGAAATCCGCAAGTTGTTTTTGGTCATTTCCGAAGCCAAAGATGTTGGTAGTGCCCGCACGGCAGGCATATTCCCATTCGGCTTCTGTCGGTAAGCGATATTTCCTGCCGGTCTTTCTTGAGAGCCACTTACAGAAAACCGTGGTGTTGTACCAGGTCATCCCCATCGCAGGATGCTTCTTGCCGTAACCCATTGTTAGGTCTCCGTAAACAGGGGTTGGCCCGGTAATCGCGTCAACGTCTTTTTTGCTTTGCTCGGCTTCCTTCTTTTCTTGTTCTTGTTCGAAGAAATCTTTCTTGGCAGTCATCGTCTCTTGATAATAGGCCATAAAGATCTCGAGAGTGGTCTCTGTTGTACAGAGATAGAAGGGAGAGATACGTACTTTGTGCTGTGGTCCTTCATCCTTTTTACGGTCTGATTCGTCCTCCGGGCTACCCATCTCAAACGTTCCACCGGGAACAAGCACCATATTGAAGGAAATCTTCTCATCATTTTTGGACGTAATAGTTTCGGTATATTTTTTCTTGTGATTACTGTCTTTGCCTTCCACGTCTTTCGGAGACTGACACGCAAGGATACTAATCGCCAACAGTGCTAAATATGTGACCACACGATAAGAAACAGTGTTAAAGTTTTGCATCATGACACCGTGCATTTTAATAATTGGACTAATTTTTTACTCTATGTGAGTCAAACGAAATCTTAGTATTCCCTGTCTTTTAGTTTACCTGGCTGTGGGACGGGATATTTACCATCGGGCCCGGCCTGAAGAGGCGCCGGAGAATCCATCGTTAGCTTATCGACATCCGGGGCAAACTCATGCTTGCAGTTGAGGATATCGTCGAAGGTTATAACTTGACCGGTGTGGGCAGCCATGCGGCCCATAGAATTCACAAGGCTTGCTTCGGCGCCGCGCTTCGCCTCATTATAAGGCTTGTCCTTACGAATGGCATCTACAAGGTCGTCCCATTCGAGCTGGTACGGGCTCGGCTCGGGCTGCGGGACTTTCCAAATCAGGTTGTCGCTCGTCATATTGTGCCCTTTGTAAGTACGAACTTTGCCTGGATGGTGGCCGCGCGTCGAGACGACCCCTGTACCTTTCGTACCGTGGACATAGCTGTCGAATCCGCCTTTACAGCCGCTAATGGCCCGACCGTAGTATAAAAACTTGGTCCCATCCGGATAAGTGTATTCGACCGAATAGTTGTCGAAATTCTGGTCGACTGCATTGCCGCGGTAGTGTCGGCCGCCCGAGGCATGGGCTTCGATTGGCCAGGCGCCTTTCATCCACGAACACTCGTCAATCTGGTGAATATAGTAGTCGCTGTACATGCCGGCGCTGGCCCACAGGAAGCTGTGGAACTTCTGAATCTGGTAGAGAAGCTCGCTGATACCATCCGGTTTGGGACCGACGGTGGACGCCCGGCCGCCCATACGGTAGGCTCTCATCATGATGATATCGCCGATCTCGCCGTCATCAATGCGGCGTTTCAACTCCTGCCGGCCCCGGCAATGGCGAATCATAAGGCCGACACCAACCTTGAGATTCTTCTTAACAGACTCTTCAGCGAGTTTAAACAACTTGCGTGTTGTCGGGCCGTCGACGGTAACGGGCTTTTCCATAAATACGTGCAGGCCCTTCTTAATGGCGTATCCAAAATGCACCCAGCGGAATGCCGGGGGCGTTGCAAAAATAGCCACATCCCCTTTATCAAGACAGTCCATCGCCTTCTTGTAACCGTCAAAGCCGATGAACTGGCGGTCCTTGGGTACGTCTACTTTGTTAGAATGTCGGTCTTTCAAACTCTTGTAACTGCGGGCAAGACGGTTCGCGAAAACGTCGGCCAGAGCAACGAGCTTCATTGGCCCGTTCTTGACTGAAAGGGCTTGTGATGCTGCTCCTGTGCCCCGGCCGCCACAACCAATCAGGGCCACCTTAATGGTATTGTTCTCCCCTGCGTAGATGCGCGGAACGATACCCGCCATTATGGCCGAAGTTGCAGCGATCCGGCCGGTGTTCTTCAGAAACTTGCGACGAGAGGTGCTTTTTCCCGTGTTTTCGCTCATAGGGTTTTCCTCCTAACTGGTGTCTAATTAAGATGTTATGCTCGTTCCAGAAGTCACCATTTGCTCATGGTGAATTGTTTCACGGTATCCAGGTCATTGTCAGCAAAGCAAATTACATGAACGGATGGATTTACGCTATCCACCTTGGTTGTCCATATATACCATAATTGCCGTATTTGTCAACAGTTTATGTACGAGCTGATTTGATTTTTTTTCTTTACTCTATGAAGTAAGTATGCCCCACTTTGCCAAAGGTCACGGGTTGTGAACGGCGACTTTTTTGGGTATGTCTGGTTAATAATCGGGAAGTGAAAATTGGGCCCGGTAGGATTCGAACCTACGACCAATGGATTATGAGTCTATTGTTTTTAATACCTAAGCCTGTTAATAGTAGAGCGTTAGAGATACCACTGGAATTCACTTCGCCATTTACTCCGCCATTTTGCTGCAAAAACACCCCGATCTTGAGCAAATCATAACTGCCTGGCCGGAACTGCCGGAGCCTATTAAGAACGCTATCCTGAGCATGGTGCGAACTGTCCTTCCTGATGACAAGGTATAACCGTTTAATGCACTGGATTGAGAAGCCTATCCACTCCACTGTATCAGCGAGCCAGAACCACCAGGAGCGACGATCTATAGCCAAAGGGTTCCACAGGTTAACGCTTTGCTGTGGTGTAAAGTCCTTCAGGTAAGCAGTTCAGCAGAACACATAGCCAACAAGATACTCGCCACCACATCGCATAAAAAAAGATGGGACTCCTACTTCCTCAGAATCTTTACCACGCCCCCGCCCCTCGTCCTCGAAGGTACCTTACTTACCCAAAGAGACGCCTTACTAAATTTCAAATGCCCAAACATTGGTTGTTTTCTTATGTAACTGGTTGGCTCTGTTGGGAAAAAGTTGGGACTTCTATCATTTATCCAAACATTATACAACCCGGTGGGATAATGGATTCGAAAAAACTTAAAGCAGAATTAAAATTAACCAGACAGTTTTTAGGTATGGTTACACACTTTTTACACAGTACATTGAATCCGAAATTCACAAAATATTTTTTCAAAAAATGCTGTTTTCGGCTAAAAACTGATGTTCGTATGTGGTCGATCTGAGCAATATTGACATCTGTGGTGACATTTTGGTGACAAGGTTTTGGCGAAGAATTCTGACGTTTTGTAGCTCGTAGGAAGGGTGACTTTCTTGTGCGATTGATGATCTGATGGGACTGGTCCCAAATAGGTAAGACAACTGCAAATGGATCTACTGATCTGGCTGCCAGCACGGCAGCTGTTCAGCGAACGGAAGAAGCGCTGGCATCGGATTGATAGTCCGCTGCTATATTTTCCCCCAGTAGAGTACCCGAAATATTAGTAGTCATGCCTTGTGTGCGGCAACCAGTTCAAAGCCTGGGTGTGGATTTTTTAGTAATGTTCGTCGAAGTTCTATATTGCAAAAGTCAATTCTTACAGGTAGCTAACACTACTCTGAACCAGTGAAGCTGTTTTCCGGCAAAGTGGCAAAATCTGAAAAGCTCGCACTCTGCGGTCACTTATACTCTCATTTCCACTTCGATGCCATTTTCATCAGAGTTGAACACCTGATATATTCGTCCCTCAGTTTTTTACGGATTGGCGATACCAGGAGAAGGTGTGGCCGCTTCCCAATTGATTACATCATTGCCATAATCATTCGGGTCCTTACGCGAAAGCGATTTGCCAAGCCCATCCGCCCCGGTCGGCCAGAGGTCCACGCCGCCGGGACAATCCTCAGGATGTGAACCATCACTGTAGTTGACCCTGTCAATGCGGATATAATATCGCGTA
>SDBU01002476.1_pt1 | contig 24478 bp, 24 predicted proteins | sample 2277071 | NCBI WGS metagenome assembly SDBU01 (sample SAMN10397929, study PRJNA504765) | marine sediment metagenome | isolation source: marine sediment core GS08_GC12, 126 cmbsf | place: Arctic Ocean: Gakkel Ridge, Loki's castle | collected 2008
ACGTGGACCCGCTGGCCCACAATCTGCTCTTCGAGCGGTTCCTGAGTGCCGAGGTCCGGGTGATGCCCGATATCGACCTCGACTTTTGCTCTCAGCGCCGCGAAGAAGTGATCCAGTATCTATATGAAAAGTATGGAGAATCGCACGTTGCCATGGTCTGTAACTATGTCACCTACCGGCGCCGCAGTGCCATACGAGACGTTGGGAAGGCATTGGCCCTGCCTCTCGACACGATCGAGCAGCTCTCGAAGGGCCTGAGAGGGGTAGGTGGACGCGGAATCGAAGAGGCGGCGGGAGAGCTGCTTGCCTCCCCCGAAGGAATGTCCGGGCGCACCTGGGCGCAGTTTCTCACCTTGTGCAGGGAGATTCAGGGAATTCCGCGTCATCTAAGCATACACGTCGGCGGGATGTGCATCACCCGCGTCCCCCTGGACGAGTTGGTCCCTTTGGAGAACGCCACCATGCCCGGGCGCGTGGTCATTCAGTGGGACAAGGACAGTGTGGAAGATGCCGGCCTGATCAAGATCGACATCTTGTCTCTGCGAACGCTTTCCCTCCTGGACGAGTGTATAGGAAAGATCCAACGCACTCGAGGTCACACAGTGGATCTGGATGCCCTTCCACTGGATGACCCCGCAGTTTATGCAGCGCTCCAGCGCGCAGACACGATTGGTGCCTTCCAGGTCGAGTCGCGGGCCCAGCAACAGGCTCTGGTCAAGATGAAGCCCAGATGCTTCGCCGACATCATCGTGGAGGTGGCGTTGATCCGCCCGGGCCCGTTGCAGGGGAATATGGTGCACCCGTTCTTTCAAAGGCGCATGGGATTGGAGCCAGTGCACTACTTTCACCCATCGCTGAAGCCGATTCTGGAAGAGACCTTGGGCGTGATCGTGTTCCAGGAGCAGGTGATTCGGGTCGCCATGGTCATGGGGCAGTTCACTGCCGGGGAAGCCGACCTCCTGCGCCGGGCCATGTCCCGTCATCGATCGAGCGAGGAGATGGCCGCTTTTCGCCAGCGGTTCGTTGCCGGGGCTTCGGCTCAAGGTGTGCCCGAGGAAATCGCCGAGGACGTGTTCACCAAACTCTCTGGATTCGCCAGCTATGGATTCTGCAAGAGCCACGCCGCCGCGTTCGCCAAGACAGCCTACGATACACTCTATCTGCGCGCCCACTATCCAACAGAGTTCTATTGCGCCCTCTTGAACAACCAGCCGATGGGGTTCTACGCGCCACGGGTGCTGGTGGGAGACGCACGTCGCCATGGCGTTCGAGTGCTGCCGGTCCACGTGAACAAGAGCCAGGAGAAATGCACCATCGAGGAAGGTGCGGTGCGTTTGGGCTTCTGGTATGTGAACGAGTTAGGCCAGGCCAGCATCGCACGCATTCTGGGTGCGCGTGAGCATGGCTGCTATCTCAACCTGGAGGATTTCTGCTCTCGAACACGTCTGCCCAGACGCGCCATCGAGAACCTGATCCTTGCAGGGGGCATGGATGAGTGGAATCAGGATTGCCGCAAGCTGATCTGGAAGCTAGGAAGAACGAGATACCGTGCCGACGAACTCCCTCTGCCCTTTGGTAGTGACAAGGTAGAACTGGAGCCCATGACCTACGGGGAACGGTTGATCTGGGAGTATGGAGTGACCGGGCTATCCACGAACGGTCATGTGATGGAGCTGTTCCGCGAGGATATGAAGGAGCAGGGTGTCATCACCAGCCTCGACCTGACCAGGACCTTGACTGGGGACAGGGTCAAGGTGGCGGGCATGGTGGTGGTTCGTCAGGCTCCGCCAACAGCAAAGGGGTTCGTGTTTCTCACCCTGGAGGACGAGTGGGGATTGATGAACGTGATCGTAAGGCCCGACATCTTTCAAACCCAGCGGTCGATATGGGCAAACAGCCTGGTGTTGATGGCAGAAGGGCGGGTGGAGCAGGCAGAGGGGCAGGTGAATGTGCTGGCCACCCAAGCCTGGAGGATACGATAGGCGAAGCAGACTGGGGCAGTGCAGCTTTGACGACCGCGGCGACGCCCGATATAGTGGGGGCGTGGTGGCCTGCATCGCCTCCGCCGACTGCACATCGAGGAGAGACAACATGACCCATCGGCCGGACGATGAGCACAACGACCAGGGGCTGGGCCTGGTTCAAGTCTATACCGGGGATGGCAAGGGCAAGACCACGGCAGCTCTGGGGTTGGCTCTACGGGCCGCGGGTTGGGGGTATCGCACCTTTGTCGGCCAGTTCGTGAAGGGACAGGACTGTGGCGAATTGCACAGCGCGTCCCTCCTACCTCTTCTTACCATCGAGCAATTCGGCGGGCCCGCCTTCGTGCATGTAGACCGAGTTACGCCAGAGGACATCGCCATGGCCCAGGAAGGGCTGCGACGCATCCGCGAGGTCATGGCCGGTGGCAAGTATCAGATCGTGGTCATGGATGAGATTTGCCTGGCCCTCTTCCTCCACCTGGTCAGCATAGAGGAGGTTCTGAGCATCATTCGGCAGCGGCCGCCGGGCGTGGAGTTGGTCTTGACCGGACGGCGGGCTCCCCAGGAGGTGCTGGCAGAGGCGGACCTGGTCACCGAGATGGTCGAGGTGAAGCATCCCTATCAACGGGGCATCCGCGCAAGGCAAGGCATCGAGCGCTGACCAGTCATGGCCGGGCTTGGCTCTCGCGCAGGTTCAGTGCGACCGTGCCGGCATATGTGATCCGCGTTCCTTTTGGCAACTATCTCGTTACGATAGATAGCAGATTATGCATATTTATGTTATAATACACATGCATAAAGAGAGCAAACGCTATCAGAAGGGTTCGGTCACGAGGTTTCTGGTGAGTGTGGGTCATAGAAAGGGAGGCGGCGTGATGCCAAGTGCGATGGATGTTGCTAGGTACTTTCTCGCGGTTGTTCCCGAAGAGGAAGGCGACTTCATGACCAATCTGAAGCTCCAGAAGCTCCTCTACTATGCACAAGGCTTCCATCTGGCCATTCTGGACAAGGTGCTGTTTCCTGACGAAATACTTAAGTGGACGCATGGGCCAGTGGTTCCAGAGGTCTATTTTAGGTTCAGACAGCATGGCTCGTCGCCGATTCCCTATCCTGAGGATGAGGAGCTTCCGGAGTTTCCGCAGGAGACTACAGAAGTTCTGAATGAAGTATTCGATGTGTACGGCCAATTCACTGCGTGGGCATTGAGAAATCTGACACATAATGAACCGCCATACATCAATGCTGAAGATAATAGCGTCATCTCACAAGAGTCAATCGGGGAATATTTCAAGACTCAGTTGGTAGAGTAATGGCCAAGGCGAAGCGCCGCATCAAGCACCCAAGGCCTGCTGGAGGCGAACGTCTCAGGGGGCCAGTGACAGGCGATGATTTCCAGGATACTGACGGCAAGCCACCGGTGTTTGGTCTCTATCAAATGGACAAGAAGTGGTGCATCACAACCTGCGAGCAACGAGAACGAGCGGCGTTCGCCAGCAAGCTGCGGGTCCTAAGCCAGCTAACATGGAGGGAGATTCGGTCTACCCACAGGCACGCGTCTGGGTCTGAGAAGATACCATGGGACGCCATACGTACGGGTATACCAGATAACATCCCCAAGGATGCAACATTCCTAGCCTTTCGATTTCAGGGTAGGAAATCAATGGTAGGCCATAGAGAGAGGCAGATCTTTCACATCATTTGGATAGACCGAGATTTCACCCTGTATGAGCATTGAGAAGAGAGTGGAGGGCGCGACGGCCGTGGTCCTGACAACTGTCCATCCACAGCCGCGCAACTGGCCGTCGTCCTCAGCCCCACGCTAGTGGGCGGTCACCGTGGCAGCCGCAATAACCCCAGGTCCAGCATGGCAGGATAACACAGCGCCAGTCTCGCCCACCCGAATCAGCTCACGGGCCATGTTGGTGAGCTTGGCCAGTTCGTCGGCCAGCTTCTCGGCCACCGAGTGGCGGCGCGTGTGCATCACGGCCAGGCGCTCCAGCGGACCCAGAGCCATCATCTCTGCTTTGATGCGCTCGATCCCCTTCTTGTAAGAGCGCGCAACGCCCCACAACTTTAGCTCCCCGTCGATCAGGTTGAGGATCGGCTTGATGCGGAGCGCGCGCACCAGGCGATCGATAACCGGCATGAGCTTGGAGGCCCGTCCGCCTCTCCGAAGGTTCTCGACTGTGTCCAGTTGGATGAGAATGTGAGTTCGCTCTCTCAGAGAGCGGAGAGCCTGGAGAATCGCGTCAAGTGTGGCTCGCCGTTTGGCCATTCTGGCTGCCCTTATCGCCTGCCAGCCTTGCCCCCAGGAGAGGGAGAGCGAGTCCACCACGGTCACCCGGTCACCAAAGGATCGGGCCGCGCTCCAGGCAGCGTTGAAGGTGCCGCTGTGACGACTGGTGAGAGCGACGCACAGGACTCGATGTCCTTGGTCCACCAGCTCCTTGAAAGCCTGCTGGAACACCCCTATTGGCGGCTGCGAGGTAGTGGGGTGCACTCCCCCCTCGGCCAGACGCCAGAACTCGTCGCGGGAGAGCTCAGTGTCGCGATAGGTCCGGTTGCCGAATGTCGCCACAACGGAGACGATCCTGATGTCCAGCTCGCTGGCCAGCTCCTGGGGCAGATCCGCGCAACTGTCGGTGACAACCTTGATACGCTCCAACGCCCCTCCTCCTCTCTCACGTCGTCCTCGCGACCTCTCTCCACGCGGCCTCAGTGGCAGAGCTTGCCATCATCTGGAGGTGACCTTCCCACCGTCTGTCCCCTGCCTGCCTACATTGCCCATCCAGCACCACCCCGCCGGGCCACTAACTGGTGGGAATGTCATAGATGCGATAGGTGCGATAGATCTTGCCACCCAGCGTCTCGATCGCACGACTGATGTTGTAGTTGTCCTCCAGAATCCAGGACATCTCTACCCACTGGTAGCCCTTGCGGACGGCCGCCCGACAGGCCTCCTCGTAGAACAGCGCCTCGACCCCTTTCAAGCGGTGCTCCTCCAAGACACCTATCGCCCACACGCGGATACCGGTGATCTTGCGCCTGTACCAGAGGAATTTGGCCCAACCGATGGGGAAGAGGCGACCATTGAGGTGGTAGGCTACCTGACAATAGTCCGGCAAGCCTATGAACCATCCAATCGCTCTCCCCTCGATGAAGCCCAAGTACACCAGAGCGGGATCGGCGATCTGTCGCAGGTCGTTCGCCATAGCGGTCAATTCCCTGTCGGTGATCGGCAACGCGCCCCAGTTCTGGGACCAGGCCTCATTGTAGATGGGCTTGATCAGCTCCACCTCTTCCTCGAACCGATCAAAGTCGAGGGGGCGCACCTGCACGCCATAGCGCTCCCTGGCGATGCGGGCCACGCGAGATACCCGTGGGGGCAGATTCTCCAGATTCGGCCCAAAGCTGGCGATGTCCACAATATAGGCGTACAGGTCCTTGGCCTTGACCAGGCCGTAGCCCTCCATAAAGGTCTGGTAATAGGGGGGATTGTAGGTCATCATGATGACCGGTCTTCCATCAAACCCGTCGATCAGCAGACCAACTTCCTCATGTATGTTGAGATTCATTGGTCCGCGCATGATCTCTCGCCCTCGACGGGCAAGCCACTGGCGAGCCGCCGAAAGCAGCGCGGCTGCCACATCGTAATCCTCTATCACCTCGAACTCGCCAAAGAAGCCTACTGGCTCGTGCCACACTTGCACATGCAGCTCGTCGGCGACGGCGGCGATGGTGCCCACAGTCTTGCGCCCGCGCAGGGCGCGAAAGAGTTGCACCTCAGCGTGCTCATAGAAGGGATTGCGATCGGGATCAAAGTGCTTGAAACGCTCGCCAATGAGCGGCGGCACCCAATAGGGATGAGAACGGTAGAGCTTGAAGGGAAACTTGATGAACGATTCGAGTTCTCGTCGAATGGTGACTGGCTCGATGCGTACGTCGGTGGCGCTCATGATTCCTCCTTGGGAGAACCATACATGGACACAAGTGAAAACACCCATACTGCACCGTTGGATACGCTGGGCAGCCCAGCAGTCGCCCCAATGGCGCCCTACGGTGAACGCTTGGCGCCGTGTGCGCCTACCTCCGAGAGCATCGAAGAAGGCCGAGTCGGGCCACATCTCTGGAAGAAGGGGACCCTGGGTCTTGTGGCACACATCTATTTTGTTGCCGTTTACCTCACCCCCGTCCCCCCTCCGCCGGCGGAGAGGGGAGTAGAGGGGTGAGGTCGGCGCAGAAGACGCCGCTCTCGAAGCGTTTTTCGATACTCTTTACCTCCCCGACTTGACAACGCCAGGACGGAGCAGATAATCACCAGTGGGCTATCTTGGCCATGTGGAGGGCACTGTGGAGATAAGGTTCCTGGGAGCCGCCCGCAATGTGACGGGCTCAATGCATCTTCTCAGCATTGACGGCAGCAACATCCTCCTGGAGTGCGGTCTCTTCCAAGGCCGCAGAAAGGAGTCGTTCGAGCGCAATCGCAACCTGCCCTTCGACGCTGCCTCTGTCGAGGTGATGGTTCTCTCGCACGCCCACATCGATCACAGTGGCAACATCCCCAACCTGGTGCTATCTGGCTTCCGTGGCAACATCCATGCCACCTTTGCGACCCGGGCCCTTTGCAGCATCATGCTGCGCGACTCGGGCTACATAATGGAATCGGATGCCTACTACCTCAACAAGAGACGAAAGAGGCGCGGATTGCCGCCCATCCAGCCCATCTACACCATCGACGACGCCACCCGCAGCCTAAAGTACTTTGTGAGCATGAGCTATGAGCGGCACACCTGGATCGCGCCAGGAGTCAAGCTCACCTTCTACGATGCCGGCCACATACTGGGTTCAGCTCTTTGCGTTCTCGATATCTCTGAGAAAGGACGCCAGTACCGTCTCCTCTTTACGGGCGACCTGGGGCGCATGGGGCTTCCCATCTTGCGGGATCCTCAGGTGGTGGCCAACGTCGATTACCTTATCACCGAGAGCACCTATGGTGCGCGCCTGCATGGCACGCCCGAAGAAGCCGAGGCTGAGCTGGAGCGGGTGGTCAATGAGACCTTTGCTCGCGGCGGCAAGATCATCATCCCTGCCTTTTCCGTTGGCCGGACGCAGGAGATCGTCTATGCCCTTCACCGGCTCCGCCTGGCCCACAGGATACCCGCCTTGCCCATCTTTGTGGACTCACCTTTGTCGGCCAACGCAACCGAGGTCTTTCGTATCCATCCCGAGTACTATGATACTGAGACCTATGACTTTATGCTCGAACACCGCGATCCCTTTGGCTTCCACCAGATGCACTATATTCGACGGGTCGAAGATAGCAAGGCTCTGCACAAGCGCCACGAGCCGATGGTGATCATCACCGCGTCGGGCATGTGCGAGGCGGGCCGAGTCCTCCACCATCTAAAGAACAACGTAGAGGATAGCCGAAACACGGTGCTATTCGTCGGATTTCAAGCCGAACACACTCTGGGAAGGCGCATCCTGGATGGCCACCGCCGGGTGTCCATCTTTGGAGAAAAGTACACGGTGCGGGCTCAGGTGGAGAGCATCGACGGGTACAGCGCCCACGCAGACCGGGCCGAGCTCCTCAGCTACGTGCGGCAGCTCAACCCGGGCAGCATCAGGAAAGCATTCCTGGTGCACGGCGACGAGGAGAACTCGTTCGCGCTGGCCGAAGGCCTGAAAGAGCTTGGCTTGCGCGAGGTAAAGGTACCAGAGCTGGGCGAGAAGGTGACCATCTGACCCGCGCACTGCCTCACCGACAGCCGTGGATCGAGTAAGAATCGGCGCGCGGTCAATCCCCATCAAGATCCCCCCAGCCTCTTGTCTCGCACCGCGAAGGGTGGATGTCCTTCTGCCAGCCACCGCCGCAAGGTGCGAAGAGCGTCCTCGACCCGCCCCCGGACCTCCGGGGACGGTTGCAGTCTCTCGAACTCCTCTTCGTCCAGGAGGGTCTGCTCGCCATCAGGCAGCACCAAAAGGTCCAGTGCCAGGTCAGTCCAGCGAATCTCGTCTTCGTCAAGCTCGACCGGCCTGGTCATGTTGCAGTACCATCCCTTGAGATCGCCGGAAGAGTCGTGTATCTCAAAGATGTTGAACCACTCCGTCAGGTAGTAGTGCTCAAGAAAGATGTCACACCGCTCCAGGCAGAACGGACCCAGATCGAACGGTTCCGGGTTGGTCCAGGGGCAGCGCGCCACGATCACCTGGTCGTCGCGGAAGACCACCTGGCCCCCGTAGCCGAGCACTCGGTTGCCGTTGTGATCCAGCTTGGTGATGGTCACCTTCGGTGATTTCATGGGCCCACGATCCTCTCGAAAACAGGAATCGCTGAAGCCGGGCCAAGGATCCTATGACAGAGCCCGGGCGTTCCCTTCAAGGCAAGGTCGCGCGAGGACGCGTTGGCGACCGAGCCAGAACCATGATCCATCCCCTATTTGGTCGTTCTCAGCTTCTCAGATAGCGCCGGGGAGTGTGAACCACCAGCAGATTGCCCCATTCCACCGCGATCCGTGCCTTCGGTCGGGTCAACAGGTTGCTGATGCCACGCGCCGCGCCAATATGAAGCGTTTCGTCGTGCAAGGGGTACTCCAGTCCCTCGGTGATGATGCCTCCCGCGTCGCCCCCCAAAGGGATCAGAGAGACAGGATCGCCCACCTGGCCACGTATCTCGCCCTTGCGGCGCACGACGGAGAGATACGAGCAGCCGTCAAAGAGGATGGTCTCGATGCCCTCCAACTGGGGCATGAGCAGAAGCAAGACGTTGGCCAGGGTGTGGTCGATCCTGCCGCCAAGAGCGCCAAGAATGGTGATGCGCGTGGCGCCCGCGGCAGCGGCTTCCAGCAGGGCCAGCTCCGTATCGGTCTCGTCTTTGCGGGGCGAATGGTTCAGCAAGCGACGTCCACGATCCTTCATGGCCTGGAGCACGCCCGAGCTGACCGAGTCCATATCCCCCACGAGTAGATCGGGCAGCCTGCCCTGCGACGCCAGCCAGTTTGCGCCACCATCGGCCGCCACTACCAGGTCCGCCCTGTCAACGAGCTGCATCAGCCGCGCAGGATGCCGGAACTCGCCATTGGCAACTACTACGACCTCGAGTTCCCTCTTGGGTTTGGTCATCGTCTTGGGGAGCTCTCCCCTTTGTTTCCGCCCGCCCCGGGAACGCAGCAGCAGTATGGAGTCATCGCCTAGCCGCTACATCATACGGCTGGGACCCAGCCGGGTCAAACAGGTCGAGCTGAGCGTGCCAACCAGGATCGCGAAAACACTCCGACACTGCAACAGGCGAGTATCCCTGTCGAGAACAACCCCCATCTTGGGGGCAGTGCCCCTCAGGCCAACCCGCCACTTCCCCCACTTGTCCACATATGCTATAATGGCGCTGCCTCCGAATCAGAAAGGCATTGTTGGCGCATGAGATGGGATCGCGGTCGGGTCTTTTGGCTTGTCGTTGTGGGTCTGTTGGTGGCCTATGCCATCTTCCAACTCGGCCTCCGGCGCCTTGTGACCATATCGCTTTCGCTCTTGCTTGCCATCACGGTTCACGAGTTTGCACACGCGTGGGTGGCCGACAGACTGGGCGATCCCACCGCGCGCTACCTGGGCCGCGTGTCGTTGAACCCCATTGTGCATCTCGACCCCATGGGCACCATGATGATGCTCATGACTGCCGCGACAGGCATGGGCATAGGCTGGGGAAAGCCCGTTCCCGTGTCACCCCATCGCCTTCGCTTCGGTCGGCGGCTGGGCAACGGCATCGTCGCTCTGGCCGGGCCCACGGCCAACTTGCTCCTTGCGACAGTGGTGGGGCTTGTCTGGCGCTTCGTGCGCCCTCTTCCCTTGTGGCCTACCGAGATCTTTACCGGGGTGACAATGACCAACATCGTTATCGCGATGTTCAACCTCTTGCCACTGCCACCCCTTGATGGGCATAGCGTGCTGCTCGCCCTCCTAAGCCTCAGCCAGGCCAGGTGGGCCTGGTACGCGTCCCAATTCATGATGCGATTGGCCCAGCAAGGACCCTTGATCCTCATCCTGGTGATTCTCGTGGCCCCGTTCCTGGGCATCAACCTGATAGGATCGCTCATCGGGCCACCCACCCGCTTCTTCTACCGGGCCATCGTTGGTCTGTGAGGCCGGAATGTGCTCGAATCGCTGTCGAGTTGAGGGTTTGGGCCATACCAGGATGAGATGGGGCTACCGCTTCAGGCAATTCCTCATGCGCAGGAAAGCGGATGACGCGGCAGTTGCCCGCGAGATCGCGCAGAGGGCTTTGCCCGGAGCAGCCTACAGACTCTTTGAAGAGATGTCTGCAGGCGACCAGATCCATGCCCTCTGCGTGTTTCGGGCACTGGGCAGGGCAAGAACACCCGCTGCAGAACTGGCGCAGGCCGCGCTTCTGCACGATGTGGGCAAGGCCGCAGGGCGCCTGACAATACCATGCCGTGCGATCATCGTGCTCCTGGAATGGGTCGGCGGTGGCCTGTTGAAGCGTCTGGCCCTGGCAGAGCCCACCTCTTGGCGATATCCTTTCCACATACACCTGAATCATGCTGAACTGGGAGCATCGCGCTGTAGGGAGGCGGGGTGCTCGCCCCTGACGGTGGCTTTGGTCCGCTACCACGAGCTCCCATCGGAGAACGCGCCCCGTGATCGGGGGTTGAGGGAGAGTCTGATGGCGCTGAAAGAAGCCGATGAGAGTTGCTAGGCTGGCAACACGAGAGGGACAAGGGTGAATATCACAATCGTCGGGCTGGGAGTGGTGGGCACATCGATCGGTCTGGCTCTGAGGGCGGCTACTTCTCAGATTCCAGTGATGGGGCACGATCCAGGATCCAAGCGGGTTGCCCGGGCAAAGAGACTCGGGGCCATCGACAAGAGTCATTGGCATCTGATCTCCGCTTGCGAAAAAGCAGACATCATCCTGCTTGACCTGCCCCTGGACACCGTTGAGAAGACTCTGGTGGCCCTTCGGCATGAACTGAGAGAGGGCACGGTCATCATTGACACCTGTCCGGTGAAGCGACCGGTAATGGAATGGGCAGCACGCATCTTGCCGGAAACGGTGCAGTTCGTCGGAGGGCACGTCGTGCTACGTCGCTCTTCTGTGGGCATGACAGAGCCATCTGCCGAGCTTCTGAAGGATGCAGTGTTCTACCTGGTCGTACCGGAAAGGACCGATGCGCGGGCCCTCGATGTGGCCTCGAATCTGGCTTTGACAGTTGGGGCCACGCCGCAGTATGTCGGTGCCCTCGAACACGATGGTCTGGTGGCCGCAGCCTGTCACCTGCCTCTCATGGCCGCGCTGGGCATTGTCAACAGAGTGAGGGAGAGCGCCGGTTGGCGCGATCGTGCCAGGGTGGTGGGAGGAGACCTGTCGGCGATGTGTACCATCCTGGTCAACATGCCCCCTGCGACCGCCGATGCCCTATTGTCCAATGCCGACAACATCCTGCACTGGTTGGATGCCTTCGCCCTCGAGCTCACCAGGCTGCGCCGACTTCTCTGCGAAGGCGATCCCAGCAAGCTCGACGCCCTCCTGGAGGAGGCGCGGGAAACCTGTCTGGAATGCTCGCCGCGAGAGGAAGCACGCGCCCGGGAGACATCCGAGGAGGAGAAAGAGAGCATTTGGCGCAGCCTGTTTCTTGGCCGGTTGGGTCGGCGCCGCCCTCGCTAAAGCCATGGCAGAAGAATACTACACCTACATAGTGCACTGCAGCGACGGAACGCTCTACACCGGCTGGACGGTGGACCCCGAGAGGCGAGTGCGGGCACACAACGCAGGGTGGGGCGCGCGCTACACCAAGACTCGGCGTCCGGTGCGTCTGGTGCACGTGGAGCGACATGCCTCTCGTGGGGAGGCGATGCGGCGTGAGCTGGCGATCAAGCGCATGACGCATGCCGCCAAGTTGAGACTTGCCGCCCAGGGCAGCGCATCTGGCCAGGACGCGTCCTGTCAATCCGCCTCGAGAGAGGCCATCGAAAAAGATCCTGGCGAGACCGAGTCGGGCCACATCCGGGGAAGAAGCAGGACCTGAGTCTTGTGGTGCACATCTATTTTGTTGCGGTTTACCTCACCCCTCTACTCCCCTCTCCGCTGGCGGAGAGGGGATGGGGGTGAGTTTGGCACACGAGACGCCGCTCTCGAAGCGTTTTTCGATGCTCTCCTCGAGAGAGGCGCGCGCATGACAGAGAGCAAGGGCGTGCCAAGCTTGACAGTCGGCCTACCTGCCTACAACGAGGCCGAGAACATCGGCCCGATGATCGACCTCGTTCGCGACAAGATCGCGCCGCTCGTGGATGACCTGGAGATCATCGTGGTTGATGATGGCAGCTCGGACGATACTGCTGAGATAGTACGCCAGATCGGCGAAGAGGATCCGCGAGTTCGCCTGGTAGAGCATCCGACAAACCAGGGATATGGGGCCGCTGTCCGAGATAGCATCTGGTGTGCCACGAAGGAGCTTGTCTTCACAACCGATTCTGACCGCCAGTTCGATCTCGGCGAGATGGCTCACTTCCTGTCCCGCATCGGGGAGGCCGATATGGTCATTGGCTATCGCCACGCTCGCAGCGACCCCTGGCATCGCCGCCTTTTTGGTCACGGCTGGAGCTGGCTGGTTAACTTGCTTTTCGGATACACCGCACGCGACATAGACTGCGCTTTCAAGCTCTTTAGGCGGGAAATCGTAGATACCATCCAGGTCGATTCCCGGGGCGCGATGTTCAGCGCCGAGTTCCTGGTAAAGGCCAAGGCGGCAGGTTTCAGAATCGTGGAGGAGCCGGTGAGTCACTACCCGCGCGTCGCAGGGAGCCAGACCGGGGCACGCCTCGATGTTATACTGCGCGCTTTCCGAGAGCTGCTCAGGCTGCGCTGGCGGCTGTGGACGAGCAGGTGATATGCAAGACCTGGTGGACAGCAGGCCCACGGGGGTGGCAGGGCAGCCTTCAAGGGAGCACGAGCCATATCGCGTGCTCATGATTGCCCCCACCTCGTTCTTTGCCGACTATGGCTGCCATGTCCGGATTCTCGAAGAGGCCCGCATCCTGCAAAAGCTGGGCAGTCGGGTGACTATTTGCACCTATCACAATGGGCGGAACCCACCCGGGATGGATGTTCGCCGCACGGCAAGCATCCCCTGGCGAAAGGACTATGAGGTGGGCTCGTCTCGGCACAAGGTCGCTTTCGACGCCCTTCTCTTCCTTCGAGCCCTGTGGGCCATGTGGCAGGTCAAGCCCCAAGTTGTGCACGCTCACCTGCATGAGGGTGCTCTCATAGGGCTGGTTCTAGCCAAGTTGTGGAGAGTGCCGTTGGTCTTTGATCTGCAGGGCAGTCTGACGGGCGAGATGATAGATCACCATTTCCTCTCCCCCGACGGACCATACCTCGGCCCGATGCGCAGATTGGAGGAGTTCATAGACCAGGCAGCCCCACGAATACTGACCAGCTCGGCTCACAGTGCCGAGCTCTTGGCCACCGAGTTCGGATGCTCGCCGGAGAAGATCACCACCGTACCCGACTGCGTCGATACCGATGGCTTCAGACCCCGCCACAACCAGGATGAGCGGCTGAGCCTCAAACGCGCCTGGGGCATTCCCACCGAGCGCACAGTTGTGGTCTACCTCGGCCTGCTGGCCGATTACCAGGGCACTGACCACCTCTTGCAGGCAGCACGCATCATATGCAGTCGCCGAGATGATGTGCATTTCCTGATCGGGGGATACCCCTACGTAGACCACTATCGTCGTCTCGCAGAGGCGATGGGTCTCTCAGACCATGTGACCTTCACCGGCAAGGTGCCCTATGAGGATGCGCCGCGTATGCTTTCGTTGGGCGATCTGGCGGTGTGCACCAAGTTGTCCAAGACCGAGGGTGTGGGGAAGCTGCTCAACTACATGGCCATGGCCCTGCCCACCGTGACCTTCGACTCGAGGGTCAGTCGCGAGTACCTGGGCGAGTATGGCGTCTACGCCGCACGCGCCGATAGCAGCGACCTGGCCCGTGGCCTGGAGATGCTTGTAGACGATCCACAGCGGAGAACGGAGTTGGGCGCTGCCCTGCGTCGCCGGGCTCAAGAGCGGTATTCCTGGGATGTTGCCGGGCGTGCCATCCTTCAAGTGTACGCATCGATAGTTCATTAGACCCTTGTGTCGCCCACTTGCTGCAAGGGACAGCGCAAAGCATGTTTCGCAATGCTGCATCAACAAAGGTGTCTGCTGCGCTGCTGATGATCATCGTCGCGCTGTTTGCCCTTCCAAGAGAGGATGTATCCACCCAGCCTGAGACCTTGAGCTCCACCCCCGCAGTGTGCCTGAACGAGTTCCTCCCGAAACCTTGCGGCGCCAGTTACTATGAGTTCATCGAGATCTATAACCCCACGAGCTCCAGCGTCGGTATTGGCGGATGGATCCTGCAAGCCGGCAAGGTAGGCTTTCCCCTGGGCACGTACACCATACCGGCGGGCACCATCATTGGCGCGACGGCCCATCTGGCGTTCCCCAAGAGCGTCACTGAATTAGGCCTCCCCGAGCAGAACGGACACGTGCTGCTCAGGGATGGGGGCGAGATCATAGATGAGCACTGGTACGATTCGGCGCAATGCGATCTCTCGATAGGACGCTGTCCCGATGGCACCGACATATGGTGGGATGACTTGCCGCCCTCTCCGGGAGAACCCAACGCTAGGCCGACGGCCACGCCCACCGTGACGCCCAGTCCATCAGCTACGCCCACACCCACTGCCACACCGACCGCCACGCCCAGTCCATCAGCTACATCCACACCCACTGCCGCAGCGACGCACACACCCACTGCCACACCCACCGCCACGCGCACTCCCACGCCGACCGCCACAAGCTCATCCACCTCAACCGCGACTCCCTCCGCCACCAGCACCCCCACTCCCACGGCAACGGCGTCTGTGACCCCCAGCCCCACGTTGAGCGTACTCGGGCGGGTCTGCATCTCCGAGTTCTTGCCCGCGCCGCGCTTTGTGGATTGGGACCGCGATGGGAAGGCGAACCGGGTTGACGAGTGGATCGAACTGCACAACGATTCGCAGGAAGACGTTGACCTAGGGGGATGCATGCTGGATGATGCCGCCGGAGAAGAGTGGGATCCCTTTGTCATCCCCGAAGGAACCATGCTCCTGGCGGGCGAGTATCGTGTGTTCTATCGGTGTGACACGCACGTCATACTGAACAACGACCGAGACAGCGTCCGCCTGTTTGCCCCTGACGGCGTGGTAGTGGACGCCTTCGATTATGAGCAGACCGATTACGATGTCTCCTACAGCCGCAGCCAGGGCTGCAAGGGGGAATGGGTGAGTGGCTGGCCTCCATCTCCGGGAGAGCCCAACGCTACGCCCACCCCATCTGCCCCGCCTTCGACGCCAGGCATGCAATTGTATCTGCCCTTGATCAAGCGCGGCTGAGGCTGGGCCGCGCGATCCGGCGACCGTTCGTGCCGGCGTCGGCCACCGGGCGCACACCCCCGGAGCCAGTCGCTTCGCGGCCCGCCAAGAGCTGGGAGAGCTGGCGGCTCATCTGATTCGACCCGCGAGATCGGGCGCGAACCTTTGCAGGTCCTGGCGCAGCTTGAGCAGGGCCAGGTCTCGGGCTTTGGCTTCCAACATCACATCGAAGGGCCGCAGATCCTGGGCCATGCGGAGGAAGGCGATGAACTCGAAGGGGTTGATGAAATCGCTGTGCTCTGTCCAGGTGGGCATCTTGAGCCGGTGCGAGCCCCGCAAGGACCGCACGTCGGCGCGAGGAGTGCTAAAGTGGATCTTGGGCCTGATTTCCTCGGGCCACGTACCCAACGAATAGTCGAGGGCATCGCGCATGGGAGTCCGTTCGGGGTTGAAGACGAGATGGTGCAGCCTGTCGAATACCAGGGGCACGCCACAGGTCTGGTGGATGACGCGCACATCGGCGTGACTGAAACGACGGTCGTCGTTCTCCAGTGCGAGACGCCGGCGCACCGCCTCTGAGAGCGCATCGTAGCGTCGCAGGAAGCGCTCACGAGACGCAACGACGTCATCATAGACACCACCCACGTGAGTCACAATCACCGCCTCAGCCCCCAGGCCCATGGCGTCCATCATCTGGGTGAGCGCCTCAAGATGGCCGACCGACTGCATCGCTTGATCCTCATTGAGTGCGTTCAGGACCACGGCGCTGTGGGGATGGAAAGAGAGCCTGACATCATGGTTGCGGGCCAGCTCGCCAGTGGCGGCAAGCTCTGGCACACACTCATCGATCTGCTTCCGCAGCTCAGGAAGCTCGGAGCAAGTGACGTAGGGGGCCAACCAGGAGTGCATGCGGTACATGCAGACCTTGTTGGCCCGTAGATAGTGGAGAATGTCACGCAGGTAGGCGAGGCTCACGCTGACATGCGGCCGTTGCGACCAGTGGCGCGCATCGTAGGAAGGCAGGCCGGGGCATCCGAGTACCCGGACGGGGAATCCCAGGCGCATCTTTTCCTCTGAGCATGGCGGGCACAGACTCGGTGCGGATCGCGATAGCCCCGGGGGCACAAAGCGCTTGATCCCCACGACCCACAGGGCGCAGCCTCAGGCCAGATAATCCCGCAACTGGCGGCTACGAGTGGGGTGCCGCAAACGGTCCAAGGCCTCGTGCTCGATCTGGCGGATGCGCTCGCGAGTCAACCCGAATTTGCGGCCCACCTCTTCCAAGGTGTAGGCGCGGCCGTCACGCAAGCCAAAACGAAGCCTCAAGATGCGCGCCTCGCGCGGTGTGAGGGTCTCCAGCACGTCGGTCAGCCGCTCCTCCAAGAGGCGCTGGTAGGCTGTATCGGCCGGCGTTGGCGTCTCGCCATCGGGGATAAAGTTCCCCAGCTCGCTATCCTCTTCCTCCCCCACCGGCTTTTCCAGAGAGAGTGGCCGCTGAGAGACCTTGAGCATCCACTGCACCTTTTGCGGCGGCAAGGAGAGTTCCCGAGCGATCTCCTCGGGGGTGGGCTGCCGGCCCCAGTCCTGCTCCAAGTGCTGTGCAACCTGGTACACCTTGCGAATGCGGTCGCTGAGGTGCACTGGCAGTCGGATGACCCGTCCCTGGTCGGCCAATGCACGGGTGATGGCTTGCCGGATCCACCACGTGGCGTACGTGCTGAAGCGATGTCCACGGTGATAGTCGAACTTTTCTACCGCCTTGATGAGACCCAGATTCCCTTCTTGAATGAGATCCAGGAAGGGTACGCCCTGCCCCAGATAGCGCTTGGCGATGCTCACTACTAGCCGGGTGTTGGCCTGAATCAGGTGCGCACGTGCCCCCTCGCCATGATCAGTCAGGGCTTCCAGATGCCATCTCTCATCCTCGGAAAGCTGGCCGTCTCGCGCCAGTTGGCTTCCGGCGTTCAGCCCCTGCTCAAAGCTGCGAGCCAGGCTGACCTCTTGATCAGCGGTGAGTAGGGGAACTCGGGCCATCTCCTTCAAATAGAGGCTGACCGTGTCGTCGCTGGCGATCTCACTCAAGTCAAACTCCGCCTTGACCTGTCGCGCGATCCTCCTTGGAGCCCTGGGCTTCTCCCGTGTCCCAAGCTCTACCGACTGCTGTTTCTCATCGCCATAGAGCACCCGGATGCCCTCATCGCTCAGGTAGATGAATAAATCCTCCAGCTCTGGCAGATTCTCCTCCACCTGGGGGAACACTTCGATAATCTCATCCAGCGTCACATAGCCTCGCGATTCCGCCTTGGCTACTAGATGCTGAAGCGGCTTCATGTCCCTATCTCCCAGCTCACACACCATAACAATACTGAACCACGTGCACTGATATACTGTCCAAGTCCGCAATCCCATCGCAAAGCAAACCGCCGACGCCACGCTATCGGCGGACATAGTGAACCCGGCCTTTTTGGGCCACGAGACCTGTACACCCAGAGGCCACACATCCGCTCGCGGGTCTTTGCCACTGCCCACCTCAGGCCTGGGCGATGAAACTCGACATCCTGGCCCGTGTGTAACACTATTATAGCACAAATGCTCACATATGTCAAGTGTTTTTGCGGTGGAACAAGGGGCAAAGGACTGACCGTTGGCGATCCAGCCGCTCCTGGCCTCAAGGTCAGACGCGCGCCCTGCCGGGCCAGTGGTCTCCCGAAGGCCTGCCCAGCCGTCATGTCCACCATCGCGCGCCGGCGGCCAGGCACTTGACAATCCAGATCTCGCTTGACGATAATGCACTGCGGTGCGACTTGACCCTTGCGTTGTCCGTTCCTCTGCTCAGCACACGGGAGATACAGACAGTGGCTTCCGCTGCACTCACAAGGACGCGACGGCTAGCCGTCATCTTGCTACTGACCTTGGCCACTTTGCTGGTTCAGTCGTTCGGCTCCGGCGTATGGGCCGTGCCAGACCAGCCCAGCCTGCGCCAAACCATACCCCCCTATCGGCCAACCAGCACGCCAACCCGCAAGCCAGCGGCCCGTAGGCCCACCGGTGCCCACATCGTGTTGCAGGTTGATGGCACGGCGGCACGCCTCTGGACCATAGTCCAGTGGATGGATGCCCAGGGCGATTGGCATGACGTCACCGGCTGGAGGGGAGACCTGGATGACGGGCATCACAAGACCTGGTGGGTACACCCGCGCGATTTCGGCACCGGCCCCTTTCGGTGGATCGTCCTGGAGGACCCCCATGGGCCGATGCTGGCTGCCAGTGCCCCGTTCCATCTGCCGACTGTCTCCAGAGAGACGATGCGGGTTGACATAGCCCTCGTCCCATGAGCTGCCATTCGCTGTGGGTCGGTTCCGCTGAGTGCTGTCAGAACTCGCCCGACCCCCGTTGTGGGCAGCTCACCCGCTGCTGTGAACCAGGTTCCCCGGCACCCCCTTTCTGCGGTCCGACCACGACAGAGCTAATCGGACTGCAAATGCCCTTTTTCGATTTTGAATCCAGCTCTCGACGGCGTATAATACGGGGGTCAAATGCATGAGCTGGCTGTCACGGAGAGCATTCTCGACATCGTCTGTCGTCATGCAAAGCGGGCAGAGGCCAGGCGCATCATGAGCATTCACCTGGTCATTGGTGAGTTGTCAAGCATTGTGGACGACAGCGTGCAGTTCTACTTTGACTACCTTAGCCAGGGCACGGTTGCCTTTGGCGCTGAGCTGGTCTTTGAGCGCCTCGCGGTGAGGCTGAGTTGCGCAGCATGTGGCCACGAGTGGCAACCAGGCACCGCCGACTGGACTTGTCCCGAGTGTGGCCTGGCCAGGGCGCGGATCGTCGCGGGTCGTGAGTTCTACGTGGACAGCATCGAGGTGGAGTGAACAGGTATGAGTCCCAGCCGAATCCCTGTGGTTGAGCGCATCATGGGGGCTAACAAGCAGCTCGCCACCCAGAACCGCCGGACGCTGGATGCCCATGGCGTTCATTGCGTGAACTTTATGGCCTCGCCAGGCGCGGGCAAGACCAGCCTGATCCTTCGCACTGCAGAGGCACTGGATGGACGGAGGGTGGTCGGCGTCATCGAGGGAGATGTGGCATCAACCGTGGACGCCGAAAAGGTTCGGGACGCTGGTCTCCCGGTGGTCCAGATCAACACCGGAGGCGCTTGCCACCTGGACGCGTCTATGGTCCGTAGCGCGCTGAGCGAGTTGCCCCTGGATGAGTTCGACCTGCTCTTTGTCGAGAACGTGGGAAACCTGATCTGTCCCGTGGCCTTCGACCTCGGTGAGCACACCAGAGTGGCCATCTCCAGTGTTCCCGAAGGGGATGACAAACCCCACAAGTATCCGGCCATTTTCATCAGCGTCGATGCCCTGGTCCTCAACAAGACCGATCTATTGCCGTACATTCCCTTTGACGTGACAGAGTTCTTCCGCCTGGCCAGGGGCCTCAATCGCAGGATACGCATCTTTGAGGTCTCGTGTGTGACCGGCGAAGGACTGGATGAGTGGGTTGAGTGGTTGATAGAGCGAACAGCGAAAGCCTAGAAGGAATCCGGCGCGCGCTGCGCGTGGCCGTCCAGGGCGTGGTACAGGGCGTGGGATTCAGGCCCTTTGTCTATCGCCTGGCACATCGGTACCGGGTTGCAGGTTGGGTGCGCAATACCTCTTGGGGCGTCGAGATGGAGGTGGAAGCCGATGCCGACGACCTGGCACGCTTCCTACATAGCCTGCGAGACCAGGCGCCGCCTCTGGCTCACATCGAGTCCCTGTCTTCGGAAGAGATCCCGGTCAACGGCTGCCGTGGTTTCGAGATCGTGCACAGTCAGGCCCAGACTGGCGCCTACCAGCTCATATCCCCCGATATAGCAACCTGCGCCGATTGCCTGGGTGAGCTGTTCGACCCCAACGACCGGCGCTACCGCTATCCCTTCATCAATTGCACCAACTGCGGGCCGCGTTTCACCATCATCGCCGATGTGCCCTACGATCGCCCCCTCACCACCATGCGCGCCTTTCGCATGTGTCCCCGCTGTCAGAGAGAGTATGACGATCCACTCGATCGTCGTTTCCATGCCCAGCCAAACGCCTGTCCCGAGTGCGGGCCAAGTCTGACCCTCCTGGACGGCGATGGCCGCCAGGTGGCCTGTGGGGATGCGCTTGAGCGAACCGCTGGCCTGTTGCGACAGGGCTGCACCGTCGCCATCAAGGGCCTGGGAGGATATCAACTGGCCTGCGATGCCACCAATGCTCGGGCCGTCGCCCGCCTGCGCAGACGCAAGCATCGCCCCCGCAAGCCCTTTGCCGTGATGGTGGCCGACCTCGCTGCGGTGGAGGAGCACACCACTCCGAGTGATGCCGAGCGCGAGCTCTTGACCTCGCCGGCAGCACCCATCGTGCTGATTCCCTGGCGCGAGGACTCTACCATCGTTCGAGGAGTAGCTCCAAGCAATCGTTTCCTGGGCGTCATGTTGCCCTACACCCCGCTGCATCACGTTCTGTTGCACGATGTGGCGGTTCCTCTGGTCATGACCAGCGGCAATCTCGTCGAAGAGCCGATCGCTCGCGACAACCAGGAGGCCCTGCGGCGTTTGCAGGGCATCGCCGACTACTTTGTGACGCACGATCGCGGCATCCACGCTCGGTACGACGACAGTGTCTGGTTCGTCCCCAGTGGAATACCTCAGCCCATTCGCCGCGCGCGAGGATTCGCCCCCTTTCCCATTCGCCTGCCCTTCAAGGCCAGACCCATTTTGGCTTGCGGCGCTGAGCTGAAGAACACCTTTTGCCTTACCCGCGATCGCTACGCCTTCCTGAGCCAGCACATCGGCGACTTGGAGAACCTGGAGACCCAGAACCACTATGAGACGACCATAGCCCTTTATCGTCGGCTCTTTCATATCGAGCCCGAAGCCGTCGCCGTTGACATGCATCCCCAGTACGCGGCCACGCGCTATGGACTGAACCTGGCCCGCGACGGGTTGCGACTGCTCTCGGTGCAGCACCACCATGCGCATCTCGCAGCCTGCCTGGCGGATCGCACGGAGGATGCACCAGTCATAGGGGTCATCCTTGACGGCACCGGGTATGGTCTCGACGGGCATATCTGGGGTGGCGAATTCCTGGTGGGTGACGGCCGCGGATTCCAACGCGCGGCTCATCTGGAGTATCTGCCTCTCCCTGGGGGAGACCACGCCATTCGCAGCCCATATCGCGTGGCCCTGGCCTACGTGCGGGCACTCTTGGGTGACCGGCCCCTGCCGCCAGGCCTGGAGGATGTCCCTGAGCAGGAACGCCGGGTCATCGCCGCAATGGTGTCGCGACGGTTCAACACGCCCCTCACTTCTTCCATGGGGCGGCTGTTCGACGCGGTTTCGGCGCTGCTGGGGATCTGCTTCCGGGCGACTTACGAAGCCCAGGCCGCTATCGAACTGGAGATGCTCGCCCACGACGGGCGCTCGGACGCGCCACCATATGCGTTCACGACCAAGGCCACCGATGGCGTTCAACGGTGGGGCCAAGCACAAGCATGGGTGACCCGTGTCCTGCAGCTTCATCTGGCGCCCCTGTTCGCTCACATCCTGGACGATCTCTCCGATGGTGTGCCTCATGCAGACATCGCCGCCCGCTTCCATCTCACCGTGGCGCGCATGATCGTGGACACTTGCGAGAGGCTGCGCTCGCAGACGGGCTTGGAGCAGGTGGTCTTGAGCGGAGGATGCTTCCAGAATCGTTTGCTGCTCTCTCTCGTCTTGCCCAGCCTGCAAACGCGCGGCTTCCGCGTGTTGACCCACCGACGAGTTCCCTGCAACGACGGCGGCATTGCCCTGGGGCAGGCCGTCATTGCTCACTATGCCATGAACGGAGACTAGATGTGTGTCTGGCAGTGCCGCTCTGGGTCAAGAGTATCGACGGAACCGTAGCTGAAGTCGAATTGAGCGGCGTATCGCGTCGAATAAGCCTGATCCTGACCCCCGAAGCCAGGGTGGGCGACTATGTTCTAGTGCATACCGGCTTTGCCATCGGAGTGCTCGATGAGGAGGAAGCCCAGCAAACGCTGGCCCTGCTGGCCGAGCTGGAAGAGGCTGGGCGACGGTTGGACGAGGAGGAGCAAGAGTCCCACAAGGTGTCCGGCGCATGAGATACACTGACGAATACCGCAACCCAGAGGCTGCCCGGGGCCTTGTTGCCACTATTCGCGGTCGGGTCGCGGTGCCCATCCGCATCATGGAGTTTTGTGGTGGCCACACGCATGCCATCATGCGCTATGGCATTCGCCAGGCGCTTTCCCCCAACGTGCACATGCTGTCGGGTCCGGGTTGCCCCGTCTGCGTCACTCCCGATGGCGAGATCGACTACGCCATCGCGCTGGCCCACCTGCCGGGCGTGACCGTGGCGACCTTTGGCGATATGATCCGGGTGCCCGGGTCCCGATCCAGCCTGCAAGAGGCCCGGGCGGCTGGTGCGGATGTGCGCATCGTGTATTCGGCGTTGGATGCTCTAGAGTATGCCCAAGAACACCCTGGCCGCTCGGTGGTCATGCTTGGTATTGGCTTCGAGACGACCGCGCCCGGCGTGGCTGCCTCTCTCGTCCGGGCGCGCGAACTCGGGATAGAGAACTATTTCGTCTACAGCATGCACAAGTTGACTCCTCCGGCCATGCGGGCCATCCTTGACGCCGGCGAGGTGCGGCTGGATGGCATACTTGGCCCGGGACATGTGACCACCGTAATCGGGGCCAGGGCCTGGAGTTTTCTCGCGCAGGACTATCGCATCCCATGCGCAGTCTCTGGCTTTGAGCCCCTCGACATACTGCGGGCGCTGAGCATGTTGGCTGATGCAGTGCGGAATGGGAATCCTCAAGTGGCAAACGCCTATCCCCGCAGCGTGACCAGCGAAGGGAACCGTGTAGCCCAGCGACTCATGAGAGAGGTCTTTGAGACCTGTTCAGTGGCCTGGCGTGGGCTGGGAGAGATACCTTCAAGCGGGCTCAAGCTCCGCCAAGAGTATGCAGCCCACGACGCATGGCTGGCCTTCGACCCGCCGCCGGCGGCCACCCCTGCGACACCCACGCCTGGCGAACGGGGCTGTCGGTGCGGTGAGGTGTTGCGAGGCGTGGTCGAGCCAGCGGAATGTCCCTTGTTCGGCAGGGCCTGCACTCCTGCCCGGCCCATTGGGGCTTGCATGGTCTCTGCCGAAGGCTCCTGCGCCGCCCACTATCGCTATGGGGGTTCGCTCGACTGATGACCGAGGGGTCTATCCTTCTGGCGCACGGTGGCGGAGGCATCCTTGGTCACGATCTGATCGAACGAGTGTTCCTGAAGCATCTGGGCAACCCTGTGCTGAATGCCCTGGAGGATGCAGCGCTCATCCAGCTCACCGATGAACGGGGCCAGATGGTCGGGCAGCCCGCGCTGACTACAGACTCCTACGTTGTGCAGCCGATCTTTTTCCCCGGTGGCGACATTGGAAAGCTGGCCATCTGCGGCACAGTCAACGATCTTGCCATGCGCGGGGCCAAACCCCTTTATATGAGCGCGGGCTTCATTATCGAAGAAGGTTTCCCGGTGGGAGACCTTGAAAATATTCTTGAAAGCATGGCGGAATCCGCCAAGGAAGCGGAGGTCCAAATCGTAACCGGTGATACAAAAGTAGTTCCCCGCAAAGCAGCGGACAGGATATTTATCAACACGTCCGGGGTGGGCATTATTCCTGATGGTGTGAATATCTCGGGGAGAAATGCCAGGCCGGGAGATAAAATCATACTCAGCGGTTTTATTGCCGACCATGGCGTGACTGTTTTGACCCAGAGAGAAGGCTTGGAATTCGAGTCTGAAGTGCGGAGCGACACCGCCCCTCTTAACCACATGGTGGCCCAAATGATAACCGCAAGCAAACGGGTCCACACACTGAGAGATCCAACCCGTGGGGGAATAGGAACCTCGCTGAACGAGATAGCCTTACAGTCCGGGGTGGGTATAAAACTTTATGAAGCGGCTATTCCCGTTCGGGATGAAGTCAAGGGAGTTATCGAACTTTTAGGTCTGGACGAACTTTACATTGCCAATGAAGGAAAGCTTCTTGC
>SDBU01002477.1_pt1 | contig 24473 bp, 28 predicted proteins | sample 2277071 | NCBI WGS metagenome assembly SDBU01 (sample SAMN10397929, study PRJNA504765) | marine sediment metagenome | isolation source: marine sediment core GS08_GC12, 126 cmbsf | place: Arctic Ocean: Gakkel Ridge, Loki's castle | collected 2008
ACCAGGGCGCGCCCCACATTTAAGACAACTACCGCAATACAAACCGCTGGAAGTAATTGGCTTCAACATAGCGCCATTATTTATTAAACCTCTGGCACACGCTGGATTTACCAAGTATAGCACAAAACCAGTTAGCTGACAAAAACCGCCACGGCAAGGCTCCAGGCTGTCATTCCGCGGGCAAACAGCGACATAATCTCTTAATATTTGACAGCCTATTTCAAGACACCCTATCATTGTAATGCAGAACTGTCTTTGAAAAGACAGAATAAGACCTGACCTGGATGAGGTGAATGAATGAAGCAGCCCCTGGAAGGAATTAGAGTTCTCGAGCTCGGAATGTTCCACGCCGGACCGGGCGGTGCGGCTATCTTGGGTGACCTTGGCGCCGAAGTGATAAAGATAGAGCAGCCGGGGGAAGGTGACCCAATACGAAAGCTAAAACGAGTTGGTAGCGTTGTCTTTGAGCTTCAAGGCGGTGACAGCATCTGGAACGAGGCCGCTAACCGCAGCAAGAAAAGCGTCACCATAAACTTGAACAAGGCAAAGGGCAGGGAAGCCATCTATCGCCTGGTAAGCAAGGCGGACGTTTTTATCGCCACCCTGCGTAGACCGGCTCTCGAGAAAATGAAAATAAGTTATCCCGATCTCGCCAAGATAAACCCAAAGCTCATCTACGCTCATGTTTCTGGCTTTGGTCCAAAAGGCCCCGACCGTAATGCCGGTGCCTTTGACTACCAGGGCCAGGGAAGGTCCGGGATGATGTACTCGGTGGGGGAACCTCAGATGACACCGCTCGTCTCTCAGTTTGGCATTGTTGACCAGACCACATCCATTATGGTCAGCCACGCCATCATAACCGCTTTGCTGGCGCGTGAGCGCTCGGGAATTGGCCAGGAAGTCCATATCTCCCTTCTGGGCACGGCTCTCTTCATGCTCTACTGCAATGTTACCACTGCCCTAATCGGCGGCTTTGAAATCCCCCGGCACCAGCGCTCAACGGAATACGCCATGAGGAATTACTATAAATGCGCCGACGATAAGTGGCTCATAATGACGCTTCCCCCCTTTGAAAAGTACTGGCAGGCACTTTGCCCGGCGCTGGGACATCCGGAGCTGGAAAATGATGAGAGATTCGACACGACTGAGAAAAGGTTCGACAACTCATCACAGCTTATTGTCTTGCTGGATGAAATCTTTGCCTCGCGCCCCAGGGAGGAATGGCTCAATATTCTCACCCAGCATGACCTTCCCGTCTCACCGGTTCACAGGTTAACTGAACTGAAAGACGACCCGCAGATATTGGAAAATGACTATATAGTGGACTTTGAACACCCCCGGCTGGGCAAGATAAAAATCCCCGGCTATCCTGTCCACTTCAGCGAGAGTTGGGCCGGGACGACAACCTGTGCTCCCCAGTTGGGAGAGCATACCGAGGCCGTTCTGGCGGAGATTGGCGGCTATTCACACCAGGAAATAACCGAGATGAGCGCTGAAGGTGTAATTTAGGGTTGCCTCTGGCCCAGGTATTATTTCCTTAAGACCATAGCAGTGCCCCACCAACTTGCGGGGTATTACCGGGTCTGGCATTTCCTGCGAATAACCGGGCAAAAGCGGGTAGAGCGGGGCAAATTTGAAAGGTCTTCTTATGTCAGGCATCTGGCTGGTCATCATTATCATCGCCGCCTATATCATCTTCGCCGGCGCTCTCTTCATTTTTCAGTCCCGCTACATTTACTTTCCGGAACGAGTTCTATCCGCCGACCCGGCCACCATCGGGCTTCCCTTTGAGAGCGTCTCACTGGAAACCACGGACGGGGTCAAGCTCTCCGGCTGGTTTGTTCCCGGCGAAAGCGCCAGAGGTGTGGTTCTATTCTGTCACGGTAACGCGGGCAACATAGCGCACCGCCTGGATTCCATCCGGATATTTCACCAGCTTGGGCTGGATGTTTTCATCTTCGACTACCGGGGTTATGGCCAGAGCAAGGGAAAGCCCACCGAGTCCGGCACCTATAAAGACGCCGAGGCGGCGTGGCGGTACCTGGTTGAGGAACGGAAGGTGAACCCAGATGAGATAATTGTTTTTGGGCGGTCGCTGGGGGGTGCAGTGGCAGCACGGCTGGCGCAGAGCCAGACACCGGGGGCGCTCATCCTGGAGTCAAGCTTCACGTCTCTCCCTGACATTGCCCGCAAGCTGTACCCCTACCTACCGGTCAGGCTGCTATTGCGTTTTAAATACAACACGGCGGAGTACCTGAGCCGGGTAAACTGCCCCGTCCTGATTGTTCACAGCCGCGACGACGAAATAATGCCCTTTAGTCACGGGCAACGACTATTTGAAATGGCCCGGGAGCCGAAGAAGTTTCTTGAAATCACCGGCACCCACAACGAGGGATTCATCACATCCGGCAAACGTTATGAAGACGGCTTGAAGGCATTCATCTCAGAGTATGTGCTGCCATAGTAGACGTATGGGCAGGGATTAGATTACTAGTTTTGGTTGGGGGCGACATCCCTTTTCAGGAGGGGTGTTTCAACACAATCGTGAATAATATCAAAACCGAGGAAAATCCTCAAGCATTGAAGTCACTTGGTTCTGCCGGCTTCAGGTAGACAAAATATGAACCTGGTGGGAAGTATGACAAATAAACGTGTGGTGAAAAATGGCGGACGTTTTTTTGCTTTGCATAAAGGGGCAAGACAAGACACCAAATTATGGCACGTTTTTACATAGTCGCTTCTGCGGCAAACAACAGCAACTTAACAATAGAATAACAAAGCTATGGCTACCCTAATCCTCAGCTAGTCTAGAGGTCTTTCAAGAACGGCTTCGTCTACTCTGACTTCCCCTCATTGCTGAATCTATGTAGGTTTGTGTAACAAGAATAATATGCCTTATAGACAAAACTCTGCTCACCTTCAAAGGATTTGCGTAATCTGTCAAAGAATATTATTGCTAGCAGGAATAGAAAGATACTAGTGATACTGAAAACCCATTGTTGATACAAAATACATATGATCGCCATCACAATCAGTGGAATGACCATACCACCCCATAAATTAATCCGTGCTTCATTCTTCCTAGATTGGACATATGCCTGGAAAGAATTCTCGAGCAGATAGTTTTTACAATAATCCATTAATAAGTTCGTTTTTGAATTTAAAGCTTCTGTGCTGAAGGTTGATTTGAAATGTGATATTACATCTCTTTCTTTAGTAACATCGATGCGAGTCAAATATTCGAGAGGTGTTTTTCTTGGCAAAATACTATGCAAGCCAAATATAGGGTATAAAGAAAACTCGCCAACAATGTGTAAAATGATAAGTAATACAAGGATGAAGAGAGTAGATAAATAAAGATTTTCTTTAAGGTAGTCCAATATTTGGGCGTGGTCTATAGGGATAATGAGATTGACTACAAGGTATAGGTCTATAATTAGAAACATTCCTGGAATTAATCGACCATATATATCATTGAGGTCTATCAGTAAATCTGAAACTCTCATGTTATATCACTCTCTATTTAAGAACGAGTGGTTGTCCACGGATAAATATAACATAAAACGAGTAATAGTTGTTAGAAGATGTGTAACATTATGACGACTTAATAGCCAATAGTGCTACAAAATAAAGCAACCTTAATTTGGGGATGACATATATTGGTGTAAGAGTTTCGCACATCCCCAAGTTTAACCTGGGGCAAGGCGCTCATTACTGCTGGGGAGCTTAATCTAAGGCCAGCCTTAAGTCCTGACGGCTGGTCATACTAGCTACCGTGTCCAGGAAATTCTTGAGCGAGGCACTCTTAGCTCTCAGTTCCTTCAGCTCAAGCCCGATGGGACTGATAAAAGCCGGGCGGTCAGCATATTTCCCGTGAAAAGCAAAGTAGGCCTGATTTAGCTTTCTGAGGTAATAGCCCTTCGCCGCCAGATATTGCCGCTTCTCCTCCATAAACCTCTCCGCCGCCCCAATTTCTCCCCGGGCCAGGTGCTGGTCAACAGTTTTCCTTATCTCCCTCATCTCAAGGTCAAAGTCAAACTCCCCTGCGCCTATCGGCTCGGAACCTTTTCCGTACTCAGGATAGTACTCCTCGATAGCATCAGCACTAATCTCCCCGCCTACTATGTCGGCTACCGTTTCATTCATGGTGGCAATTTCATAGCTACGGGCGACGCCGGTCATATCCAGCAGGTAGCGAAATCCCAGCGGCCGGAAAACCAGGTATTGATGCAGCCACTCATGGGCGGCGGTATCAAGGACAAAACGCAGGCTGGCCCCACTGGTAACCAGGGTGGGATAGGTGGCGCCCAGACCGCCAAGCTCCACCACCAGGGAAGAGACACCCAGGCCATCAACCCCGTCTTCAATCTTCTCCATCTCCGGCACAGTAATGTCCTGCCTCAGCAGGCTGGTCCTTATCGTCTCTATCCTCTCTCGAGGTGAAATCACCAGTAAATATGGCGGCTTTTCCATCTTGAAATTCAGGGGCGGGAAATTAGCCTTTAGCTTTATGTATCTGTCCAGAGGATGGAAAATGCCCTGTTTCGCCAGGGTCTCTCTCGTCTGTTTCTTTAGAATCGTCTCCACCGCACCGGCTAAGGCGGCTTGCTGTTCCTGTAACTGTCTTAATTCCGTTTCAAGTGAGGCTGAGTCGGCTGGTGCCGTCCCGTTACTGCCGGTTCTGATTTGGGACTTCAGGGCACTTATCCGGTCAACCAGCTTGAAATACTCGGTGACCTCCCCCACCCCGCCCTCAATTTTCTCATCCCGCTCCCTAACCCCCTGAGCCACCTGCTGAGTTATCGCCCGGTACTGCCAGCCGGCAACACTGAAGCGATATGGCTTAACCATAGAGTTAACGCGAGCATCAAAACCGGGCGCCAAACTGCAACCTCCGCCGATTACACCAGCCAGTAGCAAACCTACCACGGCAAATACTTTTCTTTTCAATTAACCTTTAGAACCCCTATGTCATACCGGCGGCGACCTGAGCCAGCTCCCAGGCATACTCATAGAGGTGCAGGCCCTTGCTCGTCGCCACCAGTTCTCCATCGTCAACCCCTATCTCGCCGGACATGTACTCCTTCAGCAGCTGGATAGCCGCCAGGTTAGACGGAAAGCCCGCCCATAAATCCCACGACCGGAAATAGACGATGAAGTGAAGCTTGCCGTAGCGAATTCTGGTGTCAATTGCCCTGAGGCAGGGTGGGTCGGCTAAGAGGATAGACTTTTTATCACCAACTGCCATAAAAGCTTGATTGGTGTTGTGGCCATCCTCCTTATACATCCTTATTACCTCCGGTATCTGCACCTCCAGGTACTGACCGTAGGTATACTGCTCGCCTTCACCCTTATGAGCGGTCATCAGGTAAGGAAGATAGCTTTCCACGTACTCCATGGTAGTGGGCGGTGGAATACCCTGCGGTACGGTTGGAGTTAAGGGTCTTGTCCCCGGGTTCTCTACCCGAACCACAACCAGGTCAAGCTCTTTGCGGCGCTGACCGGCATAGCTCCCCCGGTCAATCTGATACTCATAGCCTTCAGTCAGCGTTTTTCTAAGGCAGAGAAACCATGCCTCCGAGAGGTCTCTGGCTTCAATCAGTGAAATCTTCATAAGCAGAAAACCAACGCCCAGTGGTTTCGATTGTGCACTAGCGGCCCTGTTTGAAGAGGGTAAAGAACCTGTCCTCGTACTGTCCAAACAGGTCCCAGCGGTCAAGCTCCTCTTTTAGCTCCTTAGGCTCACGCTCACCCCGAGAAACCTGCCGGAAAAGCTCCTCAATCCTCATCCTGGCATCAGCCGGAACGCCGCCAGCATCCATATCCAGAAGTCCCCGGTTCTCCATCTGGAACAGGTTATTTTGAAGCGAACTGCGGGTCATTTCATAAATGAACTTCATTAGTGAGACATCCCAGAGCTCGTCTTCCCCCTTGATAATGGAGCCGAGCGGGTCACCGCGCTGGTCAATCTCAGCATTTATCTTGCTGACTACCGAGAGCAGGTTGTCAGCGACAATATTGAGCTTTAGTGGTTCATTTTTATAGGTATAAAACAGCCCCGGAGCATTGGCACCGTATGCCCTGATTAGCATGTCAAAGTATTTTCTGGCATCCTGACCGAACCCTTCCAGATGGGAAAGATAGTAGGGCGTGACTATCCTTGGCCTCTCCGCGATTACCCGGCCCTCTCTAACCACGGTCTCGGTAACACCTTCCACCAGCTCGGAATAAGCCGGTTCAGTAACCAGGTAATAATATATGTTGGTCGTGCCAAAGGTAGCCAGCGCCTGCCTGGGCAGCCTCAATATCTCAGTGTGCCTGACGGCCTCTCTAATCCTCTCGTCATCAATGTCCATCAGTTTCCTCTTTAAACGTAGCTATGTGATAGCCCTCAACTCCTGCTTATATTCGTCCAGAAGTTTGATATACTGCGCGTCCAGCTGAGCCTGCACCCGACGCCACTCCTCCTGAAACTGTGGCTGTTTCTCAACATCAACCTTAAAACCGGTTACCGATCCTAACTGCTGGGCAACTGCCTGCTGCACCTTAGCCTCAAAGTCAGCCTTCAGCGTCTGATAAGCCTGCCGCCTCTGTTGCTCCCCCTCCTATTCATAATGGTTGATGATGCGCCTCATTTTGCTGTAAACATTTTCTACAGCCACCTTATCACTTTTCAGGATTTTCAAACCATCCATGGCCCGTCTATTATCTCTCTTGGCTGAATCGTCCCTGGGCAGGTTGATGTTCTTGATTAGTATATCCGCGGCGCCCTTTATAATATGCTTTCTTACCTCTCCCTGATACTGCTGAAGCTCGGCTACCAGGTTAACCTCCTCTTTAATGTACCTGCCGCCCAACCCCTCCCCCTCCGGGGCATATTTCCACCTCAGGCGCTCCTCTTCCGTCGCCTCACCTAACCTGGCTAACTTTTCCTCGGCTATCTCACGAGCGCTCTTTATATCACCCATCTAAACCCCCAGTAATATTACGCTTAACCCTATTATATATCCAATTAGCCACATAGTCTAGGAGACTGGTTTCTACCGGCGACCGCAGGTGCTATAATTGAGCCCGAGTACAATCTTACGAGATGAAACCGGGTAAGTATGAACGATAGTAAGTCAGGAATAATTTACCTGCCCTCGCCAAGCCAAAAAGGCGGTATAACGCTGAAGGAAGCCATTGCCCGGCGCCAGTCCATAAGGGACTTCCACCGCCAGCCAATCACCCGGCCCCAGCTATCTCAGCTATTGTGGGCAGCCCAGGGCATGTCGAGCCCCCGGCGTCGACTCAGAACCGTACCCAGCGCCGGTGCCACCTACCCCCTGGAAATATTTATTGCCTGTGGTCGGAACAGTATCGAGGGAATAGATGAGGGTGTCTACCACTACCAGGCTAACAATCACACCCTGGTCCGGCACCACCCGGAAGACATAAGACTGGAGCTGGCCGGAGCGGCCTTAGACCAGGAATTCATATATCAAGCGCCGGTGGATATAGTTATCTGCGTCCTACATGAGCGGACAACCCGGCGCTACGGCCACCGGGGAGAAAGGTACGTTCATATTGAGGTCGGGCACGCCGGACAGAATATATATCTCCAGGCCACCGCCCTTGGTCTGGCCACGGTAGCCGTCGGCGCCTTTCACGATGAGGAAGTGAGAGAGGTCTTGAAGCTGGACAGGCAATACCGGCCGTTATACATTATGCCGGTGGGCTGGCCGGCTTGAGATTGGTTGTGCAGTTTGGTGAGCAGGAAACATAAGTGGGACAGTATCAAATATCCAGGTTCTTGACATCCTTGGCGTGCGCCTGGATAAAGGCTTTGCGGGGTGGGACTTCGGCGCCCATCAGGACATTAAATAACTGGTCAGCCTTGGTGGCATCTTCCACGCCCACGGTGAGCAGGGTGCGGCTGGCGGGATTCATGGTGGTTTCCCACAGTTGCTCGGCACTCATCTCCCCCAGACCCTTGTAGCGCTGAACCTCCACCTTCCTGGCCTCCTTCAGCTTGCGCAGCATTTCGTCCTTCTCCTGATCCGAGTAAAGCCAGTGCTCCTGCTTGCTGGCCTTAACCCGGTACAGTGGCGGCTGGGCGATATACAGGTGCCCCTGGTTAATCAAGTCCGCCATGTGCCGGAAGAAGAAGGTGAGCAGCAGGGTACGGATATGAGAGCCGTCAACATCAGCGTCTGTCATCAGGATAACCCGATGGTAACGCAGTTTCGATAAATCGAATTCCTCGTCTAAACCGGCACCAAGAGCGGTAATGAGGGCACGAATTTCTTCGTGTGCCAGCAGCTTATCCGGTGACGCCTTTTCCACGTTAAGGATTTTACCCCGCAGGGGAAGAATGGCCTGGAAGCGACGATTACGTCCCTGCTTGGCTGAGCCACCGGCCGAGTCCCCTTCCACCAGGAACAGCTCGCTGAGGGAGGGGTCTTTCTCCGAGCAATCAGCCAGTTTCCCGGGCAGGGTGCCGGTATCAAGGCTGCTCTTACGGATAACCAGGTCGCGAGCCCGGCGGGCGGCTTCTCTGGCCCGGGCCACCATAATGCACTTCTCCATTATCTTTTTGGCGTCGTCAGGATGCTCCTCAAGGTAAAGGGACAGCTCTTCACCCACCACACTTTCCACCACACTTTTGACTTCAATGTTGCCCAGCTTGGATTTGGTCTGTCCCTCAAACTGCGGCTCGGCAAGCTTAACGCTAATGATGGCGGTAAGACCTTCTCTAACGTCATCGCCGACCAGGTTTGGTTCGTCATCCTTGAGGAATTTGTGCTTATGAGCATAGTCATTAAGCACCCGGGTCAGGGCAGAACGAAAGCCGGTAAGGTGAGTGCCACCGTCCACGGTATTAACACAATTAGCGAAGCTGAAGGTGGAATCGGCGAAACCATCATTATACTGAAGTGCCGCTTCAATAATGGTACTGTTTACCGTTTTAGAAATGTAAATAGGGTAGCGATGACGGACTACCCGGTTTCGGTTAAGGTGACGAACAAAGCCGGTAATCCCGCCCTCAAAATAGAAGGTCATTTCCTCGTCGCTCTTTTCGTCCCTGAGATGTATTTCCAGCCCTTTATTCAGGTAGGCCACTTCCCGAAAACGTTCACTGAGAGTATTAAAAGCATATCCGGCCTGGCTAAATATCTTCTCATCAGCCAGAAAGACAATGGTGGTGCCGGTGTCACTGGCTTCACCAACCGCCTTAACCTCCCCCTGAGGGATGCCCTGCCGGTATTCCTGCTCATAAAGCTTACCATCACGCCTGACATTAACCTTGAGCCAGGCAGAGAGGGCATTTACCACTGAGGCGCCGACCCCGTGTAACCCCCCTGATACCTGGTAGGTCTTGCCACCGAACTTGGCTCCGGCGTGCAGCGTGGTCATCACCGTTTCCAGAGCTGATTTTTTGGTAGTGGGATGAATATCCACCGGAATACCGCGCCCGTTGTCTTCAACCCTGACCGAACCATCCTCCTGAATGGTCACCAGGATTTTGGTACACCAGCCAACCATAGCTTCATCAACGCTGTTATAGACGATTTCATAAACCAGGTGGTGCATTCCGCGCTGGTCGGTACTGCCAATATACATGCCGGGCCGACGGCGCACCGCTTCCCGCCCACCCAGGACCTGGATGTGCTTGGCGGTGTATTCACTACCTAACGACTCAGACGAAGAGGGAATGTCTTTTACCATAATCAGTCTTCACCTCTATTTGCCATAAAGACAAGGATGGGGAATGGTAAGAACGCAAAGAAGCGCCGTGGTTTCTAGCTCTGATGGAAGAGGCTAGCTCACCGGTGGTTTCAAGCGATAATAACGTAGCCATTCGTACTTAATTATAACACAATCTGGCTACGAAGTGAAGCCAAAAAACGGTTACCGCAGTAAATCTAGTACTTCACCAAGGGGCACATTTTTCTGCTCGCTGCTGGTCATGTCTCGCAGTATCACGGTGCCCGTCTTTAGCTCCTGCTCCCCAATAATCACCGTATGCCGTACACTCAGGTTATTGGCCTGCCTCAGCTGGGCTTTCAGGCTCTTGCCGCCAGTAGCTTCAATGGCTCCAACTCCCGCCCGCCTGAGTGCGGACGCCAGCTTTACCGCCTCACTCTTGGCTTCCGCCCCCATACAGGCGATAAACACCTGTGGCCTGGATAGAGCCGGGATAGTAACCGCCTGTTTCTTCAGATTGAGTATTATGCGCTCAATACCGGCGGCAAAACCAATAGCCGGAGTAGGCTTACCGCCCAGTTCCTCAATCAGGTCATCATACCGTCCCCCGCCCCCGAGAGTGCTCTGGGCACCCTCTTCCTCAGGTTGAATTTCAAATACGGTCCGGGTGTAATAGTCCAGCCCCCGGACCAGACGGTGGTTTACCACAAAGGGTAGGGCAAGCACTTCCAGATATCTCTTTAACTGGTTGAAATGCTCAGCACACGGTTGACAGAGATAGTCGATGCTTCTGGGAGCATACCGGGCGATTTTCTGGCACGCCGGATTCTTGCAATCAAGCAGTCGCAGCGGGGCCCTCTTCAGCCTGGTTTTACAGTCCCGGCACAGCTCCGGCATATGGCCAGCATAGTATTCCTTGAGACGGCCCAGATATTCCGGCCGGCATTTTTTACAACCGATACTGTTGAGGTTCAGCGACAGGCGGTCAAGTCCCAGGGAGATGAACAGCTGCCACGCCATATCAATCACTTCAGCGTCAAGGGCCGGGTCGTCATCGCCAATAGCCTCATAGCCAAACTGATAGTGTTGCCGGTATCTTCCCGCCTGCGGTCGCTCATATCTAAAAATGGAGGCAAAATAATATAACTTTACCGGTTGGGGCAGATTATGCAGGCCGTGCTCCAGGTAGGCGCGGCACACCGGGGCCGTGCCCTCCGGCCGGAGGGTTATTTTGTTCCCCCCCTTATCCTGAAAGGTATACATCTCCTTTTCCACAATATCCGTTCCGGCCCCAACCGTGCGGATGAAAAGGCCGGCGTCCTCAAAGACCGGGGCATCAATACGCTCATAGCCGTAGAGCTGGCAGATATTGACCGCTTTCTGCTCCACGTAGCGCCAATAAGGCTGCTCCCCGGGTAAAATATCTGTGGTCCCACGCGGTGCTCGATACACCCCACCCGCCTCCTTCCACCGCTAGAATACAAGAATAATGCCCCATTTGTAAAGGTGGCGTTCGATTTTACACCATTAACGTGATTACGCTATACTAAAGTATCTGGACAATAGCCGAGGCGAATAATGGGTTTTACTGAACTCAGGAAAGAGGTACAGGCGTATCTTCCGCCAGAGAAGATAGCTCTGATTGAAGATGCCTACCAGTTCGCCCTGAAGGCGCACCACGGGCAGGTGCGCCTATCAGGTGAGCCCTATCTGGAGCATCCGCTACAGACCGCGTTGACTCTGGCTAAACTTCAGTTGGATGCCACCTCTCTGGCGGCCGCCCTGCTGCATGATGTACCGGAGAACTGCCAGGTGCCTATTGCCAAAATCGAGGCTCAGTTTGGTGCAGAGGTCGCCAAACTAGTTGATGGCAATACCAAGCTGGGCAAACTCTCAAAAAAGGCTTCAGCCGAGGTAGCCACCAGTGAAGCGCAGACAGAAAACCTGAGAAAGATGCTGGTAGCCATGGCAGAAGACCTTCGCGTGGTGTTCATCAAGCTGGCTGACCGACTGCACAATATGCGCACCCTGGAGGCTCTGCCGCCAGAAAAACAGCGTAGTATTGCCCAGGAGACCCTGGAGATTTATGCCCCTCTGGCTCATCGCCTGGGAATCTGGGAACTAAAATGGCAGCTGGAAGACCTCTCTTTTCGTTATCTGGAACCGGGGCAGTACCGGCAGATTGTTGACCTGATTGCCGCCCGCCTTGCCCAGCGGGAGAGCCTTATCGCCCGGGTAATCCAGATTTTGAAAAAGGAGTTTGACCAGGTTGGGCTAAACGCTGAAATATCAGGCAGACCCAAACATATCTACAGTATATATCAGAAAATGATGAGGTATTCCGCACAGGGGAAAGACTTTAATGATATACATGACCTGCTCGCCCTGCGCATACTGGTTAATACTGTTCCGGAGTGCTATAGTGCCGTGGGTGTCGTCCACAGTTTATGGCGCCCTTTACCCGAGACTTTTAACGATTTTATTGCCAACCCCAAGCCAAACGGGTATCAGTCTCTACATACCGCCGTGATGTATCTTGGCACCACTCCCCTGGAAGTGCAGATTCGAACCCGTGAGATGCATCATACCGGGGAATACGGGGTAGCCGCTCACTGGCGGTACAAGGAGGGGGCCACCAAGGATATCCACTTTGAGGAAAGGATAGCCTGGCTTCGCCAATTGATTGAGTGGCACCGTGAGTTCAGCGGGACGGAAGAGTTCCTTGAGTCAATCAAGACGGATATATTCATTGACCAGGTTTTTGTCTATACCCCCAAGGGGGAGATAAAGGATTTGCCTAAGGGCGCTACCCCCCTCGACTTCGCCTACCGGGTTCACACTGAGCTAGGACACCGCTGTACTGGGGCCAAGGTAAACGGCCGGCTGGTACCGTTAACCTACCACCTCAATAATGGCGATGTGGTCGAGATTATGTCTACCAGAAAGGACAAAGGGCCAAGCCGGGACTGGCTGAGTCCCCACCTAGGCTATACTAAAACCTCACATGCTAAAGGAAAGATACGGCAATGGTTTAAGAAGCAGGAACGAACCGAGAATATTGAGCGTGGCCGAGAGCTTTTGGACAAAGAGCTAAGACACCTGGGAATAAAACTCAGCGACCGGGAAGAACTGGCTAAGCTATTCAAATATGAAAGCCTGGATGATTTCCTGTTTGCCCTCGGCTACGGCGGCATTACCGCTCATCAGATTGCCCTGAAGCTGGCCGCCCAGCAGGAGCCACCCAAGACAACGCCTGAAGTTAGACTGCACAAACCGCCAACATCAGCCGTCAAGGTGCTTGGGATTGGCGATATGCTTACCAACCTGGCCCAGTGCTGCCGTCCCGTACCGGGCGACAGGATTACTGGCTATGTTACGCGGACTCGCGGGGTGACTATCCATCGCCGGGACTGCTATAATGTGACTCACGAGGATGAGAAAGAAAGATTACTCCCGGTGGAGTGGGAGCGGAGTGACTCGCTGTACCCGGTCAGGGTCCGAGTTGAGGCCTGGGACAGGGTAGGGTTGATGAGGGACATCACTGCCATTGTCGCCGAGGAAAAGGTTAATATCGCCGCGGTGAACTCTACTCAAAATGACGGCCCCACGGCAGATGAACATTTTACGGTAGAGCTTACCATGGAGACAGCCGGATTGGCCCAGCTAAGTCGGCTGCTGTCAAAAATTGAGGGAATTCGTGGAGTAATAGGTGTCAACCGGTTGGGGATAAGATAACCAGGAAAGCCATCTCCCCGGCCTGACAAAGGAGGTAAATATTGCCAGTTATTAAATCAGCCCAAAAACAGGAGCGGGTATCCCTGAGAAGGCGACTACGCAACATGTCAGCTCGCAGTCGATGTAAGACCGAGATAAGCAAAGCGGAGAAGCTTATTTTCTCCGGCGAGATTGAGTCAGCCGAGAAGGCAGTGGTAACCGCCATTAGTGTCCTGGACAAAGCGGCGGAGAAGGGGATTATTCACGCCAATAACGCCGCCCGACGCAAATCACGACTGCTGAAAAAATTGAACGAGGCCCGGGGCTTGGCTCCCGTTGAACCGGAGCCGGAAGAGACCGGTGGTGAATAGCGCCGGTCCCAGGGGATGAGATAGCTTACCTTCTCCGCCCCCGGTCAAAAATAAATTCCTTCTTATCCTTGCTTTTAACCCAGGCCGCCCGGGCGGTGGGCAGGAATTTCAAGCCAATAATCACCCCAACAACTATTGACCAGGCAACAAATAAGCCTGATTGCACGCCCAGCCAGCCAATAAAGGGTAGAGACAGGAGACCGATACCCATAGAAAGAGCCACGTTACGGGTGACTATGAAAGGTATAAGCATTATGCCCAGGAAAATTAGCAGTCCCGGCCCATATCCGTACAGGGGCATCAGAACAACCAGTGACCCGATAGCCGGCCCCATCCCCTTCCCCCCACTGAATTTTAACCACACCATCCAATTATGACCGACCACTGCCCCTAGCCCCGCCATCAGCAGCCAGGGCTGAGTCAGGTCAGTCAGCCCCAGTACCCAGTACACTATGGCTACTGCCGCCACCCCTTTTCCCAGGTCAACGATACCTACCGCCAGGGCCGGCCAAATTCCAACCTCCCGGTAGGTATTTAAGCCACCAACATTACGCCCACCCAGCTGACGAATGTCCTCGCCCGTGACCAGACGAACCGCAATATAGGCTGACGGAATGGAACCCAGTAGATAGCCGATGACTACGGGAATACTCACGGTTATAACATCGAGGACTGCAACAATAATCAGTGTAATAACTTCATTGATTATCACCTGAAAACCCCCAGACCGGCTTACTTTTTATAGATGGGAGTGCACCAGTCAAGGTATTTGGGATTGTTACCTCGGACGAGGTCGGCATAGAGCTGTTGCAGTTTCCTGGTTACCTGACCAATTTCACCGCTGCCCATCTTACGGCGGTCTATCTCAGCTACGGGGGTGATATTGGCCGCCGTTCCCGTCAGGAAGCACTCATCGGCAGTGTAAAGCTCACTGCGCTCCACAATTCTTTCTATCACTTCCATCCCCAGCTCATTTTTGGCCAGCTTTATTACCGTATCACGGGTAATACCCATTAGAATGCTACAGTAACTGGCCGGAGTGACCAGCTTCCCATCAATGACCAGAAATAGATTCTCACCAGTCCCTTCCGAGACAAAACCGTCTGAAGTAAGCATAATCCCCTCATCAAAGCCATTCTCGATTGCCTCGGTCTTGGCCAGGGCATTATTGACGTAGAGGCCGTTAATCTTAGCCCGCGGCACCTCCCGGGCACAGCGCCACGAAGTGACACAACACCTCACGGTATCCCCCAAATATGGCCCCCAGGGGAAAGCAAAGGCGAAGAAATCATCTTCCAGACCATGAAGACGGACGCCCAGAGCCTCGGAGCTTTTGTAGGCCACCGGCCTGACATATAAATCTTCCTGAAAGCCGCACTTCTCTACCAGCTCTAACGTTATCCGGCAGAGCTCATCAACATCGTAGGGCAGGTCAATCTTCAATATCCGGCAGCCGTTCAGCATTCGCTCGTAATGCTCTTTCTGGCGAAAGAGGTAGAGCCGTTGCTGCTCGCTATTCCAGTTACCCCTGATTCCCTCAAAACAGGCATTCCCATAGTGAAAGGAATTAGTCATAATCCCTATCTTGGCTTCAGATAGCGGGACAAACTGCTGGCGAAAATAGGCGTATGACGGCATCTTTAAAACCCCCTTTTTTCTAAACAGGCATTATTATAAGCCATTAGTCAGCGGGAAAACAAGCGGGTGCCAGACTTACTCAATTTTGCCGTACTCTAGCCAAGCTACGGCCTGACAGTAAAAGACATCGGCCAACAAGCAGGTCAGTGATAGAGAGGAAATAGCCGGGACAGTTACTGGACTTCCTCCACCTGTGCGTTCTCACGGACATATTTGTAGATTTCCACAATGGTGGCTGTCAAGGGGATGGCCAGCACTAATCCCCAGAAGCCAGCGATGTACGCACCCAGAACCAGTAAAACTATCGCTATCGCCGGGTGTACCCGCAGGTAGGCACCTTGAATTCTAGGGACAAGTAGATTATTCTCCAGTAGCTGAACGAAAAGAAAGAGAAGAGCCACCCAGATAGTCTTTTCCGGCGCTACGGCCAGAGTAACTATTACAGCAGCGGCACCACCAATCCAGGGGCCTAATGTCGGGATAAGCTCTGTTACCCCGGCAAAAACAGCCAGGGCTGGGGCAAAATCTATTCTTAAAATAAGCAACCCGACAAAACAAAGGTAGGCCACGATAGACCCGAGCACCAGTTGGGCACGAATATACCGCACCAGTACACCATCAATAATGGAGACAATGTTCCTGGTATGCTCCGCCACCCACGATGGTAGTGCCGAATAAAAAGCCTGGCCCAATCTTTCCCAGTCTTTCATAATGTAAAAGAGAAAAATGGGCAAGGCAGCGAAACCAAACACCAGGCTAAAAGTGGTTGGTACGAATGAAACACCCCTGAGGAAGGCATCCCGTATGGCATTACCCAGTGCCATCCCGGCATCCAGAACGAATTTATCTACCTGCTGCCTCATTTCTGGAGGGAACTGCTGCCGAAAAGCCTCCGCCCACTCCTGTAAGGTGAGCACACCTCCGGCGATAAACTGAGGGGCATTATGCACCAGAACGGAAAAGGCATTTATGACCGCCGTAACGACAACGAAAGACAAAAAGCCAATCAGGCCCAATATTATGAGGAAGACTGTGATTATTAGTGAGACTCGCTTGGTCTGCTGCCATTTGTCTTTACCCGGCAGCTTTCTTTCCACCCACGAGATAACCGGCAGGAAAAGCTGCGCCATCACCCAGCCCAGAACGAAGGGAACTATGGCACCTCTCAGAACGTAGAGAAGCCAGAAAACTACGATTAAAGCCAGCAAGAAAATTATCAGACGCCGGTGTCTTCTGAATATACTCCCTACTGAGTACAATTTTAACCTCGCTTATCACGCCAGAACATAAAACTTAGCACGTGACCAATCCCTGCCCAATCAGACCCGGCTCAAGCGCTATTAAAAATCCCCCTATGATACTTAAATGTAACCGGCCAATAAAAAAGGCTATAGTCTGATACTTACGCTGATTTCCCCTTTATTTCCCCGAGCTTGGCTCGGGCTCTCTTTCTGGCTTCGGCAGCCGTTTCCTTTGCTTTTCCGGCAACCTCGGTGGCTGTCTCCCGTGCCTTTTCTGTAACCCCGGTGGCTGTCTCCCGTGCCTTTTCTGTAACCCCGGTGGCTGTCTCCCGTGCCTTTTCTGTAACCTCAGTGGCCTTCTCTCTTACCTTTTCCGCCCTCTCCTTTAGCATCTCCCTCGCTTCCACCCCCGAGCGCGGGGCATAGAGAAACCCGATAGCCACACCAACCATCGCTCCCAGAATAAACCCGACGGAGAATCCGGCTCCTGAATCTCTCTCACTCATCTCTCCCTCCTTTTCTCTTGAAAAGTTTACTTACGCTGTCAATTCCCTGGCGTATCCCCTGAACCAGAGTTGCTATCTGGACCACCGGTTTAACCACCTCCTCTCCCACGTAGGAGGAAATCTGCTTTACCGTCCTGGAGACCGTTTTCACCGAATCCAATATCAACCTTATGCGGCGGTAAAGCGAGAATGCGAGTACAGTGAAGACGATAAGCACCACTGTGGCCACAACCACCAGAATTATAATAGCCAGATCCCGGAACCAACCGATGTCCATCAGGCGGCCCTCCGTTTCTAAAAGTACTTTATCACATTATACCATTAAATAGGCTGTGTAAAGAGCCGTCAAGGGCATATTTTTTCTCTAAGTGGTGCCGGGGGTGGGACTCGAACCCACAAGGATTACTCCGGCGGATTTTAAGTCCGCTGCGTCTGCCAATTCCGCCACCCCGGCGTTGTCTACGTTATTGTAGATGTTAGCGTTATGCTCGTCAATAGTTGGGCACTTCTTGTCATGGCCACATATCATTCACCTGGCTGTCTTGATGGTGCGGTTCAGCTACCAGATGTGATGGCAACCGCTACCGGTTCAGCCAATCTCATTCATCAATGGCAACGTAGGTGTTGACAATCACCTAGATAGGACTATAATAAAGTCCGAGTATGTGAAACGACCTGAAAAAGAAATGATTATGGTATCATTATAGGAGGGCACATGATTGAACGAGTTCATGAGCACATAATTACCGAACTCCAGCAGAATTCGCGCACGGACACCATTTTTATCCTCACGGCTATTCTTCTTAACCTGATAACGCTGGGCATTAACTCGGTTGTCGCTTCTACACGAAATAAGGACGCAACCAGCTGGATCGTGTTCTTCACGTTTCTTGCTCTCTTGATAGTGGTTAACTTCGTCGTAGAAATAGGGCTGTTAAAAGGAAAACAGACAAGAATTAAGCTGATAAACGGGCTGCTGAAGATGTACAAAGACCAGGGTGTAGACGGGTACTATGATGAATCTCTTTTAAGTAATTACAGCCTTAGATACAATCTCTTCCTTCTTGCCGTCGTTTTCACCGGGCTGATAGCTATGGTCGTGCCCCTTATCATTATATTTTGACCAAAAAGTAAAGCCTCTACATATCAAACAATAGAAACTCGCTTGCCGAAGATTAGGGGAATGAGTATAAAGGTAAAAATCCCTTCATATTTCCTGCGTTACACAAATGGAGCCGATGTAGCCGAAGTTAATGGCACAACGGTTGGGGAGTGCCTTAACGACCTGGTCCAGCAGTTCCCCGACATTAAAAGTATGCTTTTTTATGAACCCGGTGGACTGGACGAGTGCATTGCTGTTTGTGTTAACCGGGAGGTTCTAACCGCCTGGGACGAGCCAATGAGAAGGTTGGTTGTTAACGGCGACGAGATTTCCTTACTGGTTATGGCGGCCGGGGGCTGATGAAATCGCTCAAATCAAAACGTTTCTAAAGTTGTAACTACGTCCAGTGTTGCCGGCATCCGCTGATATTTAAAGCGTTTACAGTTTCTACTTTTGAGTCAACTCTCCAGAACCAGGCGTCAACTACGGTCATCATTACTCCCTTCGATTTGCCGCAGTCTCGCATCACTAATGCCAAAGTGATGGGCTATTTCATGCTTGACCACCCTCTCTATCTCGGCAATAACCTCGGTATCACCCCTGCATATAGCTTCGATGGACTTCTGGAATAATGTTATTTTATCCGGTGGAACGAGCCCATAATTTCCGCCCCGCTCGGTCTGGGGGACACCCTCGTAGAGACCGAGCAGAGTTTCTCCATGCCCAAGCCCCGCTCTCCTCACCTGACTACGAGTTGGACGGCCCTCTACCACAACATCAATGTTCCTCAGCCTGGTGGTAAACTCCTCAGGCAAATTCTCAACTACGGTTGCCACCAACGATTCGAACCTTACTCTATCCATACCGTGAACCGCAGCCAGACTCCTGCGTAATCAATGCTGGCTAGCTTGAGCTTTATTATATGATAAAAACGATACCCGTGCCGCTACTTATCAGGGAATAAATATCAAGTGTGGTGGTCACAATCGGCAAGGTCTTTCAAATAAAACTGGAGGCGACGACCGGATTCGAACCGGTGAATAGGGGTTTTGCAGACCCCCGCCTTAACCACTTGGCCACGTCGCCCCGCTGGAGCGGAAGGCGAGATTCGAACTCGCGACCCTCTCCTTGGCAAGGAGATGCTCTACCGCTGAGCTACTTCCGCTTACTTTCCTGGTGCCGAGGGGGAGACTTGAACTCCCACGAGTTTTTCACTCACTAGCCCCTCAAGCTAGCGCGTCTGCCATTCCGCCACCTCGGCCAGAAACGGTGAAAACTTAAGACTTACCGCCTACCCTCACATCTTACAAAAGGCACCGGGTATCGTCAAGTCGCAACGCCGGTCAGCCACGGCCGCCTGCCGACCGATACCGGGGCAGTTACCGCGTGATGTTCAGTTTCACTCGGTCAATCTCACCCACCCCCTTCAGTGAAGAGAGCATACCGGCCACGGTATTCCGGATAATTTTGGTAGCGAAGAGATTAACCGGAACCACGGCTTTATTCAGATTGATAGCGACCTCATCTCCGTCGATAGTAAGCTCCAGAGTCTTTATCTCTCCGGTACCCTCCAGCGCCGCTATCATGCCGCCGGTTGTATGGTCGATAAATCCCAGTACAAAGTAGTCCAGGGAGACTGGTGCATCGTTAACCAGAAGACTTACCTGCCTGGTCATAGGGCTGCCTCCTTTCCGTCATACTTATTTTGTCCTTCTCTAAGGTAATTATAGCAGGGGTACCTAAATCGCGCTATAATGAAAGTAAGAGATAATGACCGGTAATGTAAAACAAGCGGTCATTATTGGGGCAAGAAAATGAACCACCACAGTGAAACCAGCCACCTGACGGCTATGGGGAACCGCCCGCTCAAGATTGCACTCGCCATCGTACTGGTCGTCATGGTGGCCGAGGTTATCGGCGGCATCCTGAGCGGTAGCCTGGCTCTACTGAGCGATGCCGGGCATATGCTGGTGGACGCCCTGGCTCTGGGACTCTCCCTGTTCGCCCTGACCATAGCCAGAAGGCCGGCCACTCCAACCAGAACCTACGGCTATCACCGCGCGGAAATCATGGCCGCCCTGGCTAACGGCACCATCCTGGTCCTGGTTTCTATCTATATTTTCTACCAGGCTTCCCAGAGATTGCTGGAGCCGCCTCTTGTTCAGGCGCCACTGATGTTACTGGTAGCTAGCATTGGTCTAATGGCCAATCTGGCCGGCATACTGCTACTCAGGAAAGCAAGTCGCCTTAACCTGAACTTGAGAGCCGCCTTCTGGCATATTGTCGGTGACACCATATCTTCCGTGGGCGTAATCGTGGGCGGTGTCATCATTGCCGTCACCGGCTGGTACATCGTCGACCCAATTATAGCCTTTCTTATCGGCGGCATCATACTCTGGGGGGCCATGCGACTGGTCAGCGAGTCAGTGGACATCCTCCTGGAAGCGGTTCCCCGACATATTGAGGTCGAAAAAGTTATCGAGACAATCAAGAGTGTTTCGGGGGTGGATGAGGTGCATGACATGCACATCTGGACCATCACCTCCGGCATACATGCCCTGAGTGCCCATCTGCTTATTACTGACCAGATGGTAAGCAAGAGTGCTGAAATCGTGGAGAGAATTAACCAGCACCTGGCCCGAAATTTGAACATAACCCATACTACCCTGCAACTTGAATGCGAGAAATGTGAAAGCTACCCGAGTGGAATTATCTGCAATATGGGTCGGCCAGAGGACAAGCCATAGCCAGAACCCCCCATCTCCGATTATTAGACTACCATCATCATGCGCACAGCGCACCAGATGTATAACAAAATTACCGCGGTACAGATGCCATATGTCATTTACGGTTATCAACCTATTAGTATAATATTGAGAGGAGTTTGAGCAAATCAAGAAGGACTTGGCCTAGCTTTCAGCCTCAGCTAAAAACCAAAAGGAACCCCTCCGGCTTGATATCACCCGGTGTGGCCACCTCCGAAGAAAGGGACATCTCCTGGCCAATAGACTTTATCTTGAAGCAAAAAACTTGACGGAAATAATACTGTATGCTAGTATATAGTATAATCCTGCATCGGCAACTATCAGCTGATAAGGAGGGAATTGCACAGATGGCTATAGAGGCAAGAGCGTACCGATACATCAAGGATAAGCCCTCACTTCTGACAAGAATGAGGAAAATTGAAGGCCAGACGAAGGGTATCCAGCGAATGATTGAAGAGGAGCGCTACTGCATTGACATTGTTCAGCAGCTAACGGCGCTCTCCGCAGCCATTGATGAAGTCTCGCTGCTTGTCCTGGAAAACCACATTGAAGGTTGTGTCGCTGACGCCATTCGTGAAGAACATGGTGAGGGTCATATCAAAGAGCTGATGGGAATAATAAGGAAGGCCATCAAGCGGTAAGTTAGCTAGGCTAGAGCTGAGATAAAAGGGGTATAGCAAGCAAGATGTGTCATCTGATTTTACTTTTGCCAGTAGTTGGGATTCCGTTGTTCTGGCTCCTGCCTCTCGGCTCTGCCCTACCTATCAATATAGTTATATGGCTGACAACGGCTTTTATTTTCTGGCTGATAACCAAAGCAATGAGGAAGCCCATACAGGATGGATTCCAAAGCCTAATCGGTACTGAGGCTGAGGTAGTATCCAAGTTGCCGGGCTATTCTACCAAATACGTGGTTCGCGCTCAAGGTGAAGGTGAACTATGGAGCGCCTACTCCACGGATATTCTTAATATTGGAGAGTGGGTGAACATAGTGGCGGTAAAGGGAATTGGCGTAGTGGTTGAGCGGGCAGAGATCGGTTCTCACTCTGGCGAAGTGGGCAATGCCAAAACAATGCTAGCCGGAGCCAGGGATGATAGACGGCATTGTCATTAATGATGTAGGGGCAGCTGTAGAACCGACTATTGTGAGAGGGGGAAGCACTGAACGAAGTAGGTGGTCGAGAGTGGTGGGCAAGTTTAGTAACTTTGGTGGTGTCTGGGATGTGACCGCTTTTACCGAGGCCAGATTTTATGGGGCGTAGTTAAGACAATCACGGTTGGGGGAGCTTTGATTTGGACTATTGTTGACTTCTGCCGCCATGCGCATCGTTTCGGAAAGACGGGACAGTGGCAAAAGTCGCCTGTGGAGCTTGTAGCTACATAAAATAGATTGTTGCGTTTGGCAACCGCCTGAAGGTAAAGAGGGGACAAAAGAGCTAGTTTCTTCATCTGAAGGGTAAATAATGGCAACAGAGGGGTCAGAACAGAAAGGGATAAGTAAACACACCCTAATCATGCTATTGTGCTGTCTAATACCGCTGGCGCTTTTAGGTGTTTTGTGGGCTATTGGTGTTTCAGGGAGCTATCTAATCTTGGGAGTGATACTGCTCTGCCCTCTATTACATATATTGATGATGCAGGGCAGGCACAAAGGGAGTGGAGAAGGTGGCGGTCATGCCCATTGAGTCTGCAGATACAATCTGAGGATGTAATGGAGGCTTAAGGATGGAAGGACTCGATGACAGAATCATATGCTTACGGAATGTGGCCGGTAGCCGCAATTAGCGCTGGTATATTCATCTTCTTTACTTTGAGTTACCTCAAGCCCAAAAAGCGATGGGAGTGGCGTTCCATGGGTGCCTTTAGTGCCTTTGTGGTTGCCCTGTTCACCGAGATGTATGGTGTTCCCCTCACTATCTACATTCTCACCTCGACGCTGGGGAGCAAGTATCCCGTCATTGACCCCTTTAGTCATATCAATGGGCATCTGTGGGTAGCTCTCGCTGGGGGTTCTATGTATGTCTGGGGATTAGTTATGATGCTCAGTTGGGCAGCCATGCTTGGTGGATTAATAATCATGGGCAGAGCTTGGAAACTGATCCACAGAGCCCAGGGCGAACTGGTAACTTCAGGACTTTATCGCTGGGTGAGACACCCACAGTACTTTGGTCTGTTCCTGATAACAGTGGGTATGCTCATCCAGTGGCCGACGATTATCACCGCCGCTATGTGGCCTGTTTTGGCTGTGATGTACTACCGGCTGGCGCGTAGAGAGGAGAAGGAAATAGAAACGAAGTTTGAGGGAAGGTATACCGAATACAAGCAGAGGGTTCCGATGTTCATACCTTCTTTATTATTTGGAGCAAAAGCATAATGAACGGCATTGTCATTAATATTGACCCGGCAATCTTCCACATCGGGGGTTTTGAGCTTCGCTGGTACGGCCTGGCGGTAATGCTGGCCGTGGCCGCAGCCGTGCTGATTACAGCACACCTGGGCAAAAGGAAGGGAATTGCACCGGAGAAAATTTACTCCCTCGCTGTCTGGGTGGTCTTTGCCGGAATAGTAGGTGCCAGGCTCGTCCATGTGATAGACCGATTCGACTACTATGCGGTCAACCCGCTTCAGATATGGCAGTTCCAGCAGGGGGGTCTGGCAATCTGGGGAGGGCTGGCTGGGGGAGGGTTGGCGCTAATTATCTATACCCGGATAAGTCATATACCGCTGGGCCGCATTGTTGATGCGGTAGCTCCGGGCTTACTTGCCGCTCATATCATAGGCAGGTTCGGTTGTATTATTAATGGGGATGCCTATGGAGGTATTACCAGTCTGCCCTGGGGCTTTATTTACATTCATCCTGATGCCATGATTCCGCCAAATTTGTTTGGTTTACCCACGCACCCCTATCCCGTGTACGAGATAATCTGGAATGCCATTGCCCTGCTGGTACTCTGGCGGCTCAGCCGCTACTATAATAGAGATGGTCTGGTGTTCCTGAGCTACCTGTCGCTCTACTCCCTCGGGCGCTTCGTTCTCACCTTTGTGCGACAGGAAAACGTTACCCTCTGGGGGTTACAGCAAGCTCAAATAATAGCCTTGCTGGCACTTATCGTCTCCCTGGCCGCTGTCCTGTATCTGGTTCGCAAGCGACCACTGCCCGAGAAGGTGACTGAACCATGATAGGGAGAAATGGTAAAGAAGCCCCGTATAAAGTAAATTTAGCCGAGAAAGGAGACGAAAGGGATGAAGGTAATCGAATTGCTTGAGGCGGAAAAGCTAGAAGGAGAAAAGTACACTCTATACAGAATGGTAAATCCAGTAACGGTGGGTTCCAAGAACCTTATGAGCTTCTTTGTAACTGTCGATGTAGGAGGGGAGATACCAGAGCACAAGCATGGCCCAGCAGAGGTAGTGCTTCATCTTTTACAAGGGCAGGCTTCTGTTACCAT
>SDBU01002478.1_pt1 | contig 24466 bp, 21 predicted proteins | sample 2277071 | NCBI WGS metagenome assembly SDBU01 (sample SAMN10397929, study PRJNA504765) | marine sediment metagenome | isolation source: marine sediment core GS08_GC12, 126 cmbsf | place: Arctic Ocean: Gakkel Ridge, Loki's castle | collected 2008
ACTAACACCAGAACCCACATCGGTCTCCTTCTCCAACAGCACTGTTTCAATTTTGAACTTTGCTAGTTCTCGTGCGATAGCACAACCAACCACACCAGCTCCTATTATCAACACATCACTTTTGCGGCTCATAGTAAGTCATCTCTCGCGCATTAACAACGATAGAGGGTAAAGATGTACGTATCCTAATAAAAATTATTTTCATGGCTGTTTAAATCAACTCCCCGCTACCAACTAACACTAAAGTGGGGCTATTTGCTCGAAATCCTGTTTTAGGCGTTTTTGGATTTTGTTGAATAAAACAGCCTCATGCGCAATTGTTTAAGGCAGAAAGGGCGTGTCTTGTATACGTGTTTTGATTCGGAATTCGAACAATTTTTGTTAACTGTAATACATATTATGTGTTCACACCATTTAAATTAAATATATTTATAATAACATTCGTTAGGCAATTGGTGTGTGTAGCGGAAGTTAGTTAAAGTGTTGGACATGATTAACGCCGTGGAAAAAGGGGAAGGGGGAACGAGTTTTTTGTGGAAGTGGTAGATGAAACGCTGAAACAGGTTTTCAAAGAAGATGGCGCCAAAGTCATCTACGAATTTTTGGAGAACCACTCATGTTTGAAGTTGGAAGAGATATCTGATAAACGAGGTCTTTTCTGCTAGTTTAAAGAGGCTGATGGTTTCAGCAGCCCGAGTTATAGAGCAAATGATTCTCAAGAAGTTATACTCTAGACTGGGATTGAAATTTGAGGAGAAACCATGTTACGAATTTTCTGACTACATAAGAGAGCTGAAAGAGGAATAACTATTGATCGAGGCGTTTTTGTGGATTTTTTTATTCACACTTGGAATATTTTCTGCAGCTGGCTTCGGCTACATCTATCATAAAGATAGAGATAAACGCAAACTAATGTTCGCGTTGTCTTTGGCTTTTGCATCTTTTAGCTATCTACCAGAGATACCACTTGGATGGGAAAGCACAGAAGCTCTCAAAGGATTGCTCCGCTGGAGTGTCTTGCCGATAATATCATCGGTCTCGATTGCAGTTTTCTCCAGCTTTTTGAAGCTGAAAAACTTCGACAAACCATTCAAAATATTCCTTTTCACCCTAGTCGCGTCCATAATTATGATGATTATTCCAATTCCTGTGGACTCCATTCAGCCGCTCTTATTCCAAGGCATGTCAATTGTTGTGAGTACAGTATCAAGTTATTTGTATCTTGCCAGAAAGGAAATTTCAGACATCATATTTTTGTTGTCCATACTGTGCTTCACTTCAGGCGGTTTAGGAATGGCATTCGAGTTAGGAATTCCATTCATCGTTTTTTCATACGCCCTTGGCAACGTATTCATAGCTCTCGTATTCATGACCTCAAAAGAAAGCGCAAAAAAAGGCATTGGTTCTTTTTTTACTCTTGAAAAAGAGTTTGAAAAGACACAGAAAGAACTTGAAATCTCACAGGACCAATTAATACGAGCTGAGTCCAAATTTAAATCACTAGTGAATGTCATCGCTGATCCTGTGGTGATTGTTGATCATAAAGGTCATTTTTTGGAAATCAACGACAAAATAGTAGAGGTAACTGGGTTCAGTAAAGAGGAGTTGCTTGGAAAAAACTTTATGAAAACAGATATTGTCACAATGAAAAGCAAAGCGATTCTAATGAAGAATCTAGCGAAGAGAATGATGAGCATTAACGTTAAGCCGTACGAGGTTGAGGCAAACACAAAGAGCGGTGAAACTATAGATTTGGAGGTAAATGCAAAGAAAATTGAATACGAAAACAAAAGTGCAGACTTAGTCCTATTCCGTGACATCACCGAACGAAAAATGATGGAAGAGAAACTTGAGAAATATGCTGAGCAGCTAGAGGAAGAAGTGAAGGAACGAACTAAAACTTTAAGAGAAAATGAAAAAAAGCTCCAAAGCATATTTGATTCGTCTCCGTACTCGATTATAGTTACTGATCTCAATGGAAAAGTTGTTGACTGCAACCAACAAACATTAAATATACTTAGATTTTCAGCAAAGGATAAAGTAATTGGTAAAAACTGTTTTGGATTCATTGTAAAAAGAGACCGACAGAAAGTGATGGAAACTGTGAATAACATTCTGGAGATAAAAACAATAACAAATATGCAATACACTGCCTTAGCTAAAGATGGTTATGAATTCCCAGCTGAATTTTCAGCAAGTGCTATCAAAAACTCTTCAGGTGTGCCCATAGGTTTTGTTATTATATCAAAGGACATTACCGAACGTAAGAAGACGGAGGAAGCACTACGCAAGGAGCGAGAAACGCTTGAAGGGGTTACAAAAAACGTTGGCGCTGGGCTTGGAATTATTTCAAAAGATTATCGTGTTCTATGGGCGAATAAGGTTCTCAAGGATACCCATCCCAATGTGGAGGGCAAACTCTGCTATAAAATATTCAGCAAACGAGACAGCCTTTGCCCCTGCTGTGGAGTTAAAGAAATATTTGAAAAAGGAAAGAACCAAGTTATACACGAACAAGTAGTGCCGGGCTTTGACGGAAAAGACCTCTGGTTAGAGCTTAATGCTACGCTCATAAGAGACGAAAACGGAAACATTACAGCAGCCTTGGAACTGGTTGTCCCCATAAACGAACGTAAACAGATGGAGAATGAGCTTAGGCGCTATTCTGAGCATTTAGAAGAGTTAGTGGAGAAAAGAACTAGAGCATTGAAGAAATCCCAGAAACGGCTTGTTAAAACTGAAAGATTAGCAGCGATCGGACAAGCAGCGACAATGGTGGGACATGACCTCAGAAATCCCTTGCAAGCAATAGAAAATAGAATATTCTACCTCAACACTGAACTTTCAAAGCTTCCACTTTCACAAAAAATTACAGAAACACTCCAAGCGATCCAATACATCAATTGATTATGCTGACAACATAGTGAAGGACCTGCAAACGTTTGCAGCAAAAAGAGACCCGTTACTCAGAGAGATCGATATCAACTTAGTACTTAAGGATAGTTTGTCAAGCATCAAAACACCAGAAAACATAGAAACCATCCTAGATTCAGATCAGCTTCCGAAAATAGAGGTTGATAAGGACATGATAAAACGGATTTTCGTGAACTTGGCTGTTAACGGAATACAGGCAATGGAAGAAAAAGGAGGAATCCTAAAAGCGTCAACAAAAAAGACAGATGGCTTTATTGAAGTTAGTTTCCAAGATAAAGGAATTGGCATAAAAAAGGAAACCTTTAGAAAAATCTTTACTCCATTCTTTACAACGAAGGTCCAAGGCATGGGTGTAGGTCTAGCAAGATGTAAGAGGTTCGCCGAGCTACATTATGGCAGCATCAAAGTGGAAAGTGAAGAAGGCGAAGGCTCAATTTTCACAGTAAAGTTACAGATCCAAAGGAATAGAGGTGAAAAAACTTGACTGAAAAAAAACTCAGAATACTCATAGTGGAAGATGACAAGAACATACGGGAAACCATGAAGAACATACTTCAGCAGAGCGGATACGAAACTGATGCCGCTGAGACAGGAGCAGAAGCTGAACAGAAGGCAAAAAATAAATTCTTCAACTTGGTTTTGTTGGACATTAAACTGCCCGATATGGAAGGCACACAACTACTCGCGAAATTGCATGAAACCACGCCAAAGATGGTGAAGATTATGGTTACAGGCTACCCTAGCATAGAGAACACAATGGAAGCCCTGAATCAAGGAGCAAACGCTTACGTTACAAAACCCGTTAAACCAGCGAAACTGTTAGCGCTCATAAAAGAGAAACTGGAAGAACAGCAGCAAGCTGAAAAGATGACTGAAAACAAAGTTACAGACTGGATAAAAATAAGGGCACAGCAACTGGAACCTTGACACCTAAAAAGAATTTTTTTATTCTTCCACACAAAACAAAAAACAAGGCAAACGTGCTAAAAGGGGAATACCCTTTTATTTTATTCACGGCTTAACGGCTTTTTATTCAGGAGCAGACATCAAAAGCTCCCCCTTTGAATATAGAGAGGAAATTCAAGATGAGTTACGAGGAGAAGTGGAAAGTTTTAGCTGACCTCCTGATAGAACTTCAAAAAAGGGGCGAGAAGATTCCGGCAGAAGTAATGAATGACCTGCGCTCTGCCAAGACCATAATCCAAGTTCTAAAAGCCGACCCAACACACGCAGAAAGCATTTCAAGAATCGACACATACATGAGGAGCGTCGAATCGTACGCCATATTCACCGCGGAAAAGCTAGAAACAGAAATTGCGGAAGAGTGGCTGAAAAAACTCACAGAAACAAAAAAAGTAAAGGATGAAGAAAAAAGGGAAGCAGTCCCCAGATTTATCCGCGGGGTTCCCAGAGACAAGAGATGGATGCGAATCCAAATTTCGGAAGATACGCCCCAAGAAGATGTGAAAAAACTCGTGAAAGAGAGCCGCCTTTTACATAAAATGCAGAAAAATGGGTACATGCTTGTTTACGGCAACGAAGAGAACATAAAATCCTTTGTTAAAAGGATGACGGAACAGTTCCGCGTCTCCAGAAATGGAGGAAACTAGTGTCTAAACTTTTGTATTAGTTAGTTTAATCCTCTTTTGTAAACACAGCTTATTTATAGAAGGTATTACAGAAAAGTTGTGAACACATTAGGGTAATTCCCGCATATGCAAAAAACCGAGGGCGAATTAGAGAAAGATGCCTTACATTAAGAAAATTGAGCTCAAAGGCTTCAAGTCCTTCGGTCCGAAAACCGCCACCGTTACGTTAGATAGGGGCTTCACCGCCATTACTGGACCGAACGGAAGCGGAAAAACGAATATTGCAGACGCGGTCCTTTTTTGCTTAGGCGAACTCAGCGTTAGGAGAATGCGCGCTGCAAGCCTCTCCAAGCTAGTTTATCACGGTTACCCCGAATTGCAAGTTAAAAAAGCGAAGACCGCCAAAGTTGTTATCCAGTTTGACAACTCTGACAACCTCCTACCCGTGGACACAAACACAGTAACTATTTCGCGTGAAATCAACAGGGTAGGCCAAAGCATCTACCGTCTAAATGGAAGAAGAATTTCAAGAACTCATATTGTTAATATCCTTTCAATGGCAGGAATCAGCTCGACAGGACACAATGTTGTTTTGCAAGGAATTATTTCAAGGATTGCCGAGATTTCTTCTCATGATCGCAGAAAAATGATATCTGCCATGGTTGGCATAGCACAATATGATGCTGAGAAGGCTGAGGCTGAGGAGAAGCTTCTGGCGGCTGATATTTCTATCCGAACGGCTATGGGCAGAATAGATGAGGTACAGAAGAGAGTAGATGATCTGGAAAGAGAACGCAATGAACTGCTTCGTTACATGTTTCTTCAAAAAGAGATCAAACGATTTGAGGCTATGAAGATTTTTGGTGACATCTTGGAGATTCAGAGGAAGATAGATGATGTGACTTCTAAAATCGAGGCGGTTCGCAACAAAGTTGAGAACTCGAGACAGTTAAGGGAACAGCTTAGGTCTCAACGGTATGAAGTTGAAGCAGAATGGAGAAAACTTGGTTCAGAAATGATTGAAGAGCGTGGAACACGCCTTCTTGAAGTTCAATATGACATAGGGGAAGTTCGGTCGAATATAAGCGAGTTGTCAACTAAGATTGGAGCCGGAACAGCAAGCGTTGATGGTCTCAGAAAAGTGATGGAAAACAACACACAAAAACTAGAATCTATGAAACATGAAGTTAATGATAACCGAAACGAGATTCGAAGATTAAAGCGAGAAAGGGAACGTTTCCTAACTGAAATTGCGCAGAAACAAGCTAATTATGATACTGTCTCAAATGAGGCGTCTCAACTGCGAGACAGTTTGGGAGAAAACAGCAAAAAAATCAGAGACGTTGAGGAGAAGCTGGAAAAGCGCACCCAAGAACGGGTTAATCTTCGTAGCGACTTTATCCAGAGTCGAACATCCTTGAAGGTTCTTACGCGGCAACTAAATGAACTGGTAAAACGAAAGCAGAGCTTCGAATTCAACCTTACTGCTCTCAAAAAATCTTACGCAGACCTCAAGACTGTACAAAGAGACCAGTTAACGCGCTCCAAAAATCTTGAAAGAACTATAGAGAGAAGACTCTCACAAGAAGAATCTGTGAAGTTAGAGATTGCCCAAGCGACGAAGATCGCAGAATCCGCACGAGAAGCAGTAGTGGAGTTCGCAACTCAAAGGGAATTGGCTGAAAAAGTTGCAACAGAAGAAACTGCGCTGAGGAACATTGAAGAGATGGCAGATTTGGGTGTAATTAAAGGTGTTCACGGGCGTCTCAAAAACCTGATCAAAATAGAAAGGGGATATAGACAAGCTATAGAAGCGACTGCAGTTGGATGGCTGGATGCTATGGTTGTTCAGAACTTTGATGCAGCATTCATGTGTGCTGAAACTCTGAAACGTATGAAATTGGGTAGAATCAAAATAATTCCCCTTGAAGAAATGTCCGAAATCAATTCCATCAGCACCCCGATGATTAGGGGAATTAACGGCATTGCATCCAATTTCGTCAGGTGCTCCAAAAAGTTTGAGCCAGCTGTAAGCTTTGTTTTCGGAGACACTCTTGTAACAAAAGATGACAAAACTGCTTTTGCCGCTTCGCGAAACGGTCGTCGAACAGTTACTGTTAGTGGTGACCTTTACGAGGCACAGGGCGGCTTCGAAAGTGGATATTATCGAGCGCCAGTTGACTATTCTTCCATAATTCCCAGCGAGTCAGCTGTAAAGAGTCTTGACGAAGCTGTGGGAGCTCTTCGAAGGCATTTGTCAAAAAGGGAAAATGACATAAGCGGTTTCAAAGAAGAAATTGAAGCAACCAAGTTAGAAATCGCCAGCTTGGCTGAAACTATTGTGACTCTTGGGGGGGAGATTAGAAGATTACGTCAAAACGTTAAGTATACACGACAAAACGTCAAGCGCATCGAGAAACATTTATCGAGAATCAACGAAAAACGAGAAGAAGAAAAGACCAAATTAGGGGTTCTAAGATCACAACATAACGAGCTTAAAAAAGAAACGAAAAATCTCCGCGAGGAATTAGCGGAATTACGTCTGAAAACGGATACGTCTAGAATTCAGGAGATTGAAATTCAACGAGAAAAAATAGGGGACAATATTATCGAGTCTCGTAAAAGCATGGGCAACATAGAAACTAGGCTTGCTACACTCGAATCCAAGTTTGGGAACGTCCTCAAAATAGGCACGGACAACATTAGAATCCAGATGAGAAAGCTGAAAGGGCAGATTGTAACGGTGGAAAATGAGGTTGAAATAGCCAGCAAAGAAAAAGAAGTTCTTGAAAAGAAACTTTTGGAACTAGAAAACACGAAGAAAGAGATGTCTCGAACTGTTCTGAACGCCAAACAAGAATCCAAAAAAATCACGGTTCAGATTGATGACCTTGACAAGAAGTTACGCCAATTGGATTCTGTGTATGAACGTTCAGACAGGCTCTATAACGAGCTGCAATTCAGTCTCCAAACAAACCGAATGAAACTGGAACAGCACTCTCAACGATTGGCTGAACTGGGCTATGATGAACCTTTGCCGATTTCTCCGGAACAAATAGATATGGCTGAGGTACCCCTCAGACTGCTACGTCTTGAGCTAAGTAGACTTGGCGCAGTAAATCAGCTGTCTCTTGATCACTATTCTGAACAGGCTTCGCGGTACAAAGAACTGTCCATACGCATGAACGAACTTGAGAAAGAAAAACAAGCCATACTCGCTTTCATGGATGAAATTGAAAAGAAAAAGCGTGTAGTCTTCATGGAAGCTTTCGAAAAGATTGATAATAGCTTCAGAAAATACTTTTCAAAGTTAACAGGCGGTGGAGAAGCAGCTCTGGTGCTTGAGAACCCTGAAGACCCCTTCGCTGGAGGAATGGATATGAATGTTCAATTTCGAAATAAAGCGTCTATCCTCGTAAGCGGAGCCAGCAGCGGAGAACGATCCGTGTCTGCGGTTGCATTCATTTTTGCTCTGCAGGATTTCATGCCCACCGCATTCTACGTGTTCGACGAAATCGACGCGCACCTTGACCCCGTCCACGTATCCAGATTGGGAGATCTTTTTTCTGAAGAGTCCATGAAGTCACAGTTTGTGGTTATCACTTTGAAGCCAGAGATGGTCAGCAAAGCAAAGAAGGTCTGGGGAATCTACGAACGTAGCGGATGTTCTCACGTGGTATCAGCTAAAATAAAGGAGACCGCCTGATGCCCCAAACTACGAAAAAACCGTTCTATTTCAAGCCTCCATTGAGTGTACTCTTTGAGATTCACAAATTAGAGAAGGTACTGCCGTGGGACGTCAACATTTCTTATCTGCTAACAATGTTCTTGGAGGAGATGGAACAACAAGGAGAAGTAGACTTTAGAGCCTCAGGCGTAGCATTAGAGTCCTCCAGCACCATATACCTCAGGAAAACCAAACTTTTGCTAAAACTGGAGGATCCCCCACCACAACCCAAAACACTACCAGATTTTATTCCTCCGCCCATGTTCCTTCCCCTTCGTTACGAGTTATCCTCAACCACTCTAGACAACTTGTTGAATGTACTGGATGAGGTGCTAAAAGGCGAGAGCATACGCCCTCCAAAAATTCCTCAACCAATTTTACCCGCCCCAGAAATTTTGCCGCCACTCGATCTCTATTTGCTGGAAATTGAAAATCACATGAATATCCTTTACGCTCAGCTCTGTCAACTTGTAGGCACAGGAGAATTGATAGCATTCTCCAAGCTTGTTGCTGGTTTAGAAAAGATAGAAGTAGTTAAAACATTCATAATTCTTCTCTTTCTTGCCCAAAGAGGAAAGATAGGGTTATGGCAAGAGGAAGAGATAGAAGAACTGTACATTACAGTCATAGGAGACCCTGCTTTTGACGGAAAGCGAACAGAAATTATCTGAAGAAATCAAACAAGAGAAGTTCACTCGGCAATTAGCCTTACTGGAAGCAGGACTCTACGTGGCAGGGCGCCCCCTTGATTTAAAGACTTTGGGAAATGTAACAGGAACACGATCTAAAAAAATGGTAAGAAAACTCGCTAAAACGTTAGTGGAGAACTACAAGAACCGTGACACAGCCCTTGAGGTCCTTGAACTTGAAGGGGAAAGGTTCGTTATGCAACTGAAAACAGAGTACACTACTAAAGTTAGAAAATTATCCACAAGACCACTCCTTTCCGCAGGTCCACTAAAAACCTTATCATATATTGCATTTAGACAACCAATTCTTCAGACCAAAGTTATTGATGTTAGAGGACACCACTCTTATGGGCACCTTAAAAAACTAGAAGAAATGGAACTTATCGTCCGCGAAGGGGTTGGAAGAAAAAGGGTAATAAGAACAACACAGTTTTTCGCTGACTTTTTTTGTTTAAGCCATGAACTACGAGTCATGAAACGTCAGCTTAAAACCATATTCCAAGAGGCAGACAAACCTGAAGTAAAGGCCGAAAAGAACCCAGAACAATAGTCTGCGAAGATAAGCTTATATGTCAAGTTTTGCTAGTTCATCGAGATCTATGAGATGATGTAATCTTGTCAGTATGGCACGGAGATCAACATAAACGCAAAGATTCTGGCGGAAGAAAAATAGCTAACCGAAAGAAAAGAAGATATGAAAAGGGCTTCTTCCCAGCGGAGACTGCGCTGGGCAAACAGAAGAGCAGGATTATTCGGAAACATGGGGGTACCGAGAAGATTCGACTTTTATCAGTGAACCAAGCAAACATCTCTGATGTTTCTGGAAAAACTGTAAAAGTAGAGATAGTTCGTGTGATAAAGAACCCAGCCAACGTGGACTACGACCGACGAGGCGTAATCACAAAAGGAACAATGATTGCGACATCCTTGGGAAACGCACGTGTAACATCTCGCCCTGGACAAGACGGTATTGTAAACGCGATTCTTGTCTCCAAAAAGGGCGACTGAAAAAATCTATCGGCGTAAGTCAGAAAGTTCTTTTGCAATCTTCTTCAAAGTTTTGCTTTTTGATTCTTTTTTGGGAACAATAAGTAGCCCAGTTCTTCGCCATGGAGAACTTGGATACGCAGCATCAGATACTATCTCAGGCTGCAGACCCAACCGTTTTGCGGCTCTTTGAAGCTCCTCCAGTTTTGGAGCGGATATAGCGAGTTTTTTTGGAACTCTTCGTCCATCGGTTCTGGTCTTGCTTGCGTCAAAGTAAATGGACCAAAGAAAAATCTTGTTTTGTTTCCGCATTTCGATCCGATCTGCTAAACGATTTAGAGCGTTTTATTAGTTGCGGTAATCACTTTCGGATCTCAAGATTTTTGGAACAGCTGAGCTGAATCAACGTTTCCCAGAGACACGAAAACATTATAGTCAAAAACGAAAAAATCCAACAATACATCATAGACAATTACAATTAAAATCATCTAATTCAGCATAAAAATTTCAAAAATAGGAATTGGTTGTGCAAAAGGTAAAAAATACTCAGAAACGTTTAAATAAAGCGATCCGTGTGAAACATAGGTTTTGTGAGGCGAAAAAGGATTTTGCACAGAATCGGTTACGTCCTTCACGTAAGCAACACAAAAAATATGATTCTTAAGGCTGAAAACATTCCCCGCATCGGCGACAAAGTGACGAATGAAAAACTCAAGCCAGTGGGAACAGTTTTTGACGTCTTCGGTCCCACATCATCCCCCTATGTGGCTGTGAAACCCCACATCCAGAACCCAGAACAGCTTGTTAACCACATTCTTTACGCAGTCCCCTCTAAAGACGAAAGAAAAAAGAGGAAAAAAAGATGACAGAAGAAAACCTCCCACAACCTCCGAGAATTCAAAGGTGCCCAGAATGTGGAAGCAATCGTCTCATGCGAGACTACGAATGCGCTGAGATAGTCTGCATGGGCTGTGGCTTCGTCGTCGCTACTAAACTCGCAGATCAAGGACCAGAGTGGCGCGCCTTTGACGATGAGCAACGCGCTAAACGCGCCAGAGCCGGCGCTCCCCTTACATTTACAATTCATGATAAAGGCCTATCAACCATGATCGACTGGCACGATCGAGATGTTTACGGCAAGAGTCTTGCTCCGGGTCAGAAGGCTCAGATTTACCGGTTACGAAAGTGGCAGCGGCGCATTAGGGTCTCTGACGCCACGGAGAGGAACCTTGCTTTTGCTCTTTCTGAGATATCCAAAATAGCGAACAATCTTAATTTGCCCAAAAATATTCTTGAAACTGCTTCGGTTATCTATCGTAAAGCGGTTAAGGAACGGCTCATTAGGGGAAGGTCTATTCAGGGGGTAACTGCCGCCGCTATTTACGTGGCTTGTCGGCAGTGTGGAGTGGCTAGAACTCTGGACGATATTGCTCAGGCTTCTACTGTAAACAAGAAAGAGGTTGGACGAAGCTACCGTTTTCTGATAAAGGAACTTAACTATTTCATTCCGCCCCTGAAGCCGAGCCAGTACATAACCAAGTTTTCTAACCAGTTGACCATGCAGGGAAAGGTTGAGGAGATCGCCCATAAGATACTCGCTACAGCCAAGGAACTGAAGCTCACTTCAGGAAGGGGACCGACAGGCATAGCTGCGGCATCCAGCTACATCGCGTCGGTTTTGACTGGAGAAAGAAAAACTCAGAGAGAGATCGCAGAGATTGCTCAGGTGACGGAAGTAACCATAAGGAACCGCTATAAAGAACTGGTTGAACGTCTCCAGTTTGTCATCTACCTTTAACTCCAATTTAAGCTGAACTTTATGGCATCAAAAAAACTTTTAGTGCCTAGCCTCAACTCATATTGAGGCTTGTAGTTGTCAGTTTGCCCCAGATGTGGAACCGAGGTGACTAAACCAACCAAAACGTGGTCTATGGTTGGTAGACCCAGCAAAACTGGTGAACGGTTCAAGCTTACGTTGGGGATTTTCGTGTGTCCTGAATGTGAAAGGCGATTCCGGACTGTTGTGGGAAAAGAGAAAGAGAGGATAACTCTTAAAGGCATAGTTGAGGAGATTAAAGGAGTTGAGAAGGGGCTTGTGCAGACGTTGGGTGATTTAAGGGAAAAAGTTGAGAAACTGAAAGACGAAAGAGCTGAACTTCTGGAAGAAATAGAGGAACTCAAGAGAGCAGGAGAAGAGAAAGCTAACACTCTGGAAGAAGACGTAGCCTCACTTCGAGAAGAAGTGGAAGCCCTGAAGGAAATGCTGGGCGACCTCGAATAACAACGCGATAAAGAAAGCCAGCCGTCGTGTATTGGCAGTTTCTAGCAACGTGAACAGTTTTGAAGCTTTGCCAAAACAAGCCATTTTTGTTCAGGTTAAAAAGTTATGAAAGAACTATAATTTAGAAAAGGCAGAAAACAAAAATCCACGGTGAAGAAGACTGACTTTAGTTAGGAACTCTTTTTGTGACGCGCGTCAAGCCGGAGGCGCTTTTTTATTAGGTCCTTAACTTCTTCATGGAATTGTTGATCCTTTTCAAGTTTCAGGAATTCGCTGTTGAATCCTTCTAATCCTATCGGAATTTCCAATCGTATGGTAATGCAGGGATTTCCCATAGCCACCTCAAATTTTCTCTTAGCCTCTTCATACTCAGATTCTGGTTTTATGTCTTTAGGTTCTATCCATTTTTTAACCAAACTGTTCACACCCATAAATTGAATCTTACAACTAGATAAAAGCTTGCAAAGCATAACTGAATGAGAGATGTGATTACACCCACTTTTGTGAACTCAGCGAAACTCAGAGATATCCCCTCGCGTTTGAGGGCTCCCATGCCCATAATGATTACCGCACCACTCAAAGGGGTAGTGGCTCCTCCCAGATTCGTTCCGAGGACCAACGCTGACCACACGGCTGCTGAGCCCAATCCGGGAACTGCGGTGATTATCGGAGAAAAAGTTAAGGCAATTGCGATGTTACTTACCGCGCTGCTTGCAAGACCGCTAGCCCACAGAGTCGTCATGGTTGCGCCTAACTGGCTTTGTCCAACGGATTGGAAAAGTTGCGTCGATATGTCTAATAAGATTCCTGTGCTTCCTAGACCGCCAACCAATAACATGAAACCTGCGATGAAGAATACTGTCTCCCAGTCCAGTTTTTTGAAAATATCTGTGGGATCCAAACCGCTCAGGGCCAAGGCAATTACAGCGCATCCCAAGGCCACAGCTTCTGGTCCAACTCCAATGGTGTCCAATACCAAAAAGAGTACTACCATGAGGATTAGGATTACGATGGAACGGTAAAAGAGTTTCTTGTCTTCCACGCTCTCCCAAGGATTATATTCTGGCAGTTTTCTTTTCTCGCCGAGTCTTGATTTGAAGAGCCTATACAAAACAAAGATAGTTATCGCCCAAAGGGCAAGTTCACAAATGCCTAGGTATCCAATGAAGTTTGTAAAGCTTATCCCCGCTTTAGAACCGATTATCATGTTAGATACTGAGCCGATCAGAGTGCTTGTTCCCCCCAGATTAATCATTATCATGGCAGAAATGAAGTATGGCACTGGATCGTAACGTAACAGCTTGGTTATGGTTGCCATTGCGGCGGCTATGAGCAGCATTGCTGTTGGATCGCTGAGAAACATTGAAACAATGGCAGATGTCAAACAGATAGAAACAAAAAGTATATTGGGATTTCCACCCGAAATTTTGACGGCATACAAGGCTCCGAAACGAAAGAGCCCACTCCGCTCAGCCACTTCCACCACAATCATGACGCCTATCAACAGAGCGATTAGGTTCATATCGATGAACCCAAAAACTTGGTTGTATTCGAATACACCGTAGAGGAGACCGAACCAGCAGGCAAGCAAAGCTCCGATCAGGGCAGCGACTGACATGGGAACAAATTTGGTAGCGGCAAGTAGAACTGTTAGCATGTAGATGAGAATAAAGATTATTTGAACTGGGTCCATTTTAATCCCTGGTCTTCATTCGGTCAGTCATTTTGACGAGTCGATCTGCTAAAGATTCGGCTTTTCGTTCGACTATTCGATAGAGGATTCGCCCAATATCATAAATTAGGATGAGAATTATTCCAAGAGCAACATAGACAGTAGCGGTTGCCAACGGACCTTTAACACTCGGCTCTAGTGTCCCTATTAGAGGTTGAAGAGCAGTTGCCACCAGAATAATAACAATAATATATATGAGCTCTCGTGCAGCCCTCTTTGGAGACCGCTCTTCTTTTATTCCCAACCGTTTAACGAATATGTCAGTTAGGATGTCGCTTAGCACCAAGGCATCCGCCAATGCACGTATCAGAAAGATTGCTGTGAAGATTAGTGCAATGGTTCCTATTAGCGTGCCGACGTTTATGTTGAGACCAGGAAGATTAATGCCCTCCATCGTGCCCGGAACAAAGGTGTTTATCAAATAGAAGATAATCGCCATTACCATACTCATCGTTAACCGAGGAAATCTACGCCGAACCTCTTCACCAATGGACTTCCCAACCAATCGTCTATCTCCCAAGGACTTCGCTATATGTTTTGAGGATATACATGAATATTAACGCTACTATAGTATCCAAACGAATAACAAAAAGACCTCAACAAAATCCTTAAAAACGAATATGAATTACGCTTAGCTGGTCGTCAGCACAAATTTTTCCCAAAAAACGCGGTATAAATTTTACTATAAACAATTCGCAGCAAGTTCAGACACTTCAGCATGTAATCTCTTACATTAAATAAAGATGTAAAAGATTAAAACTGCGTGATTAATTGCAGCCATTGTTGAAATTTGTCAGCGGAAAACTTGGCGGTTTTAGTTAAAAAAGAAAGTTTGATGAAACCACTTTTGCATAGTTTGCTGAAACGTTTCGTTGCCAGAATCTCGAAGAGACAAGTTTTGTGCATCTTCCGTGGTGCTAAAGCTTTTGTGCTAGAACGGACTTAGAATCATCTCAATATCTATCAGCAAAAATGGGGTTCACCGTGGAAAAGAAAGAATTGAAAAGAATGGCTGTTGTGCTGCAAGAGTTGGGGCTAAGTTACACAGAGACTCTTGAGGTCATAAATGAAATGGCTAAGGATGCAAATAACGCTAAAAAGTTATGGAGAGACGGATACAAATCTAAGCTCATCAAAATCGCCTTAACCCTGATAACGTTTCCGGAACCCACGCCCATAAGCGAAACTTTGGGCGCAGCCGTCCTAGTGGCGGGACTTGTTCAAAACAGAATTAAAAAGTCAACATTACATGTGGAAGATGTTTACAAAATGTTCCAAGACGTGAACAATGACATACTGAAAATCAGACAATTTAAAACTTGACAACTTTTAATTTATTTTTGAACAACAGGTCACGGTCAAGAATGGGGCTTTTTGTCTGGAACCAATTCTTTTAGTTTTTCTTCAGGTGCACCCAGACAGTAGAGGATCCCGGCAAGGTTGTCCTTTGTTATGACACCAGACGCCACTTTCTGAAGAACCGCCTTAGGATAAAGTGCAATTCCTAACCCTGAATTTTGGAGCATGAACCGGTCGTTTGCCCCATCACCAACCGCAACCACCTGCTCCATCAAAAGATTTTCTTTCTCAGCTATCTCCCGCATCAACTCAGCCTTTCGCTCCGCATCAATTATAGGTTCCACTACCTCGCCAGTCAGTTTCCCGTCTTCAATCACAAGCTTGTTGGCGTAAACATAGTCGATGCCAAGTTTTTCCTTGATCTTTTCAACAAACTGGGTGAAGCCTCCAGAAATAAGGGCTATCTTATAGCCTAGGGCTTTGAGGGCGATTATCAGTTCCTCAGCGCCTGGAGTTACATCCAAGTTTTCGACTATAGAGTCGAGTACCATGACATCTAAGCCCTTCAAGAGCTGAACTCTTTCCTTGAGGGCTTGCTTGAATTCTATCTCTCCATTCATGGCTCGTGAGGTGATTTCGCTGACTTTCCCGCCGACACCAGCAGCCTTTGCTAACTCATCGATCATCTCAGCATCAATCAGTGTACCATCCACATCGAAAACAATTAACCTTTTTAGTCTCCGAAAAACTGTGTCCTTCTGAAAGACAACATCCTGCCCAACCATTCTGCATTCTTTGTTCAGGGCTTCTTTGAAGGCTTCGATTGGAATCGTGAGGTCGTTGATGTCGATGAGTATCTCCATGGCATTCAATTCTCCATAGGCAATCATCCGTATCCGTTCGATGTTTGCGTTGTTCTGAGAAAGAAAACGTGAAACCTTTGCCACTATGCCTAGTCTGTCCTTTCCAAGGGTTGTTAAGAGCACAAGTTTTTTTCCGCTCTTCCGTCGCCCAGATATGAGAGGATCTATGTTAACATCCAAGCCCATCTTCTTTCCCATACCCATAAGCTGACTTCTAAGACGCTCAAGAGATACTGACATAGCACAACAGTCCACTATCATAAAGATAGCGAAAAGCCCCCTCATGCTGAAGGCTTCGATGTCAACGATGTTCCAGTCTGCATTAGCAATCAACTCTGTTATCTCGGTGGTCAAACCCGGTTTGTCTTTTCCAGTTGCCGTAATCACTACGAAAGGCTCGGACATGTTAGCATTTCCCCTCAGAAGAACGGTTTTTCGAATCAGCAAATAGTCTCGCTCTTCAGTTAATAAATATAGCTTTTGGAGGCATTACCATTTTTTTCTGCCAGTTCAAAAAAGTGATTCTCTGATCATATAATGATTTGAAACAGCAACTATGCCACCAACAAGAGGTTACAAAACATGAATTTTGCAGCAAAAACTAACCAACAACAGGTTCTCCAAAAAAATGGAAGGAACATAGGTTCTGACGGCTGCCTTCTCCAGCACACCATCTAGGAATCTCTTTGTTAACGTTAGCTTCATAGATCTCGGGACAGCCTGTAACCCATATCTTGGTGTATCTCCAATTTTGCTTTGGACTGATACGATTGGATTCAACCCTCTTTCTGTTCAAGTAACATAAGAATTGCCCCAGTCACAGCCCAAAAAGTTAACCGATTAGCAGACGCTACCAAAAACTGCTAAGATTTAAATGGACGCTTCTAGTATTTATTTAATCAAAAATTTCATGAGAACTACGTATGTCGTTGATAACTGAAATTCCATATCCACGTCCTGAAATGTTCGCTACTGAACCATTATATCAATTAGGATTTTGCACATCAGCTTGTTCCACATATATTGTGAAGGCAAAATAAACATGGTCATGGAACTCGTAGCCGAATCACTGAAGTTAACGATGCTTGCAGGACTGGCTATAGCAGGAATATTAGTCATCATCATATGGAAAAAGAATCAGACAACAAAAATAACTTACATGAAGTTCTTTGTTCAAGCAGCATCCTTGGCTGCAATATTTTACTTATTCACATATCCTGTAAGGCCACTTCTTATAGTAACCGTTATTCTGATAATGCCTATTGTTTTGGGGCGATTCTTTTGCGGTTGGATTTGCCCGTTTGGCTTATACATGGATGTGCTTACTCTAATCCGAAAGACCTTTCAAATACGCTACAGAATCATCCCCGATAAACTCAACAAGTTTTTACACAATTTCAGATATGTGTTGTTACTCTTCTTTCTAATTTTAGCTGTTATTCTGAGTATAATAGAACCGCCCTCAACGTTGAACCTTCTCACGCTTATGGCATTACTTTTCGCGGGTCCTTTCGAACATCTAGGAATCTTGCTTAGTCCGATGGTACCTCTGATTGTACCCTGGAAGGGACCACTAGAAATTGGCGGATTGTATTTCAGTTACCCCTACATTCAAGAAGTAATCAAATACTCCAGCGAAAATTTTGCTACAATCACTGCATTGATTTTCTTGGCATTGACAGTTGTAGGTTCATTCTTTGTGAGACGCGTTTGGTGCCGCTTTTGTCCAACAGGGGCATCGATTGCTGTTGTGAATAGGTTAAAGGGTTTTAAGTGGGCTCCTGTGCTTCATCTTAACAAGAACGAAACAAAATGTACTAAATGCGGAATTTGTAAAAGAGTTTGCCCAGTGCAGGTCACTGAAGTGTATGAGCAGAAGGGAGGAAAAATAATGACTTCAATGTGCATGCTGTGTTTCCGGTGCGTTGAGATGTGCCCTTACGAAGATTGCTTGAGAGTAAACTTGGGTAGCAAAACCGTTTTCAAGTCTCGAAACTGGTTGGAACCATCAGAAGTTGATTGAAGAATTAATAGATCTCTAGGCGAAATTTTGGTGTTGCCTGTTGATCGGTAACAGTTCATATGTTATATTTATGTGATGAATGTGTCATATTGGTTCAAGAAATTCTTAAAAGCGACATATTGAATTATGAATGTTATACAAAGGATGGTAGTTTGCCGTTCCTGCGAGTTGAATCATCATGGGCTCTCGATCAACTAAATTAAAAATATTTTTATTGGCTGATTTGGTAATTCTAGCTTTTGTAATTCCAGGTTACTTCTATGTTGATGCACAGATTTTAAAACCCGCCAATTTTCAAGTAACAGATTTGATTCTTGATTCTGATTTGGTACAAGTTGGGGAACCTGTGCAAATATCGGTTAATGTAACTAACATTGGAGACAAGAGCGGTAACTATACAGTAACCCTAACAATAGATGATGTTCCGATAACAACAAAAACGGTTCAGCTTTCAGGGGGAGAAACTACAACAGTCATATTTACAGCTATAGAACCAACGGAAGGTACACACACAATTACAATAGGGATCGTGACGAAAACATTCACAGTCACTTCGGAAACGCTAACCAAACAGGCTGAACTACGATTAACTAATCTGGTAACCAGTCGAAAAGAGGCTGAAATCGGAGACACCATAACTGTTTCAGTTACGGCAACCAACATTGGAGACGAAGCTGGCGAATTCTCGCTGGAACTTTTCGTAAACAACCAGAAAAGAGAAACTAAAAGCATCCAATTAGATGGCGGCGAAACCACAGCTGTACAGTTTGAAATTGTTGAAAATGCTGAAGGTGAATACGTGGTTAAGCTGGGGTCTTTGACTACCTCATTTAGAATTACTTCTGAGGCTCAATCAGTTAAACCCGCAGAGTTTCATGTAACCGATTTAGCGGTTAATCCCTCTTTGGTTATAGCTAATGAAGTTGTGGAAATCTCGGTTAAGGTAACTAATGTTGGAGAGGAAAGTGGCACTTATACAGTGAACCTCAAAATTGATGGAGCCACAAGAGACAGCGGAGATGTTACATTGGCTGGTCAAGCAACTGATGTTGTAGAATTCGAGGTGACTGAAACAAACGCTGGTACATACAATGTTGAAATAGATGGCGTGACAGGATCGTTTACTGTTGAAGCCTCGGTTGCTGCATCAGAAAACATCGAGCTGATAAGGGTGTTTGTAAATCCATACGAGGTATGGGAAGGAGAAACGGTAAAGCTCACAGTTAAAGCCAACAACAAGGCAAGTGAAGAGGGTGTCCTTAGTGCAAGGCTTCTTGTTGCTGGCGAAGTTGTAGCGACAAAACAGTTTACTTTGGCTGCAGGTGAATCTGATGCGACAATTGAATTTATGATTACAGCCGGTCCAGCAAACGCTGAAACAACAAAAGGGTACCCCATCGAGTTGGTAAACCTCGGCAATCCAAGCGACACTTTAAACGGATATTTTGTAGTTGCCCCTGATGGCTTCCACACGCTCTCTATTAACAGGGCAGGCGGCGGTACCAGACCAATGATATTTACTCTCAATGGCGTAACATATGAAACGCCATACGTTGAACTTTTGCCCAGGGGAGAATACAGCCTTAGCACAGACAAAATCGTCGATGTTGGAACAGGTATAGTAGAATTTTCACACTGGAGCGATGGGGTGACAAGTGAATCAAGAACTTTAACATTGGACAGATTTCAATCAATGCTTGGACGTTACATCATAATTAGCGGATATGCATCCTGCCCTTCACTGTACATTTGGAACGGAATCAACTACACCTACGTCACTGAAGTCTCAAACGCTGGCTGGCTAGGATACATGGATTACATGAATGAAGATGGCGACATAGTATTTGGTGGAGGTAACCCATGGGACCACGTCAAATTGGACAAAAGCCAATTACAAACAAAGACAGATAACGGTCAAGAATATTATGACATTGTCCTCTTTCAACAATGGGATGAAATCTTTTACTTAGACACAGCTTACCTAGTGGTTGTTGACCACCCCAATGACAGCGACGTTTACTCAACAATGATAAATTACGTTAACCGAGGATTCTACGGACAAATCTACACCATAAATGAAGACAGCTTATTAACGCCAATTTCAGCAACAAACGAAAAAGGAGACGATGTAATATCTCAAATCGCCCAAATTGACGGCATATTCACACAAACCAGTAATGGAGTCCTCAGCCCATCATGGAATAACATCACATTAAACCAATTAACACTAGATTTAGGTGATTTATCGGATGCACCGGAAATTAAACTCGTAATCAACGGAATGGTCGATTGGGGACCGCCCGAACCATATTACGAGTGGATAGACCAATTTACGACGGCAGCTGCCCAAGGATTAGTGCCAAATGGCACGCAGATTACCCCACCCTCATACATGGAGGTTATGGATGCACAAGGTAATTGGGTACAAGTTCCACAGGATAGGCAGATGCCGATTCCTGGAGATTACGTTCCCAGAACATTCGCTGTAGACTTGAATGGGCTTTTCCCCACAGACGTGAGCGAGTATAAGATCAGAATTACCAATTTCTGGAATGTAACGTTCGATTACATCGGAATAGACATAACCCAGCAAGAAGACGTAACAGTTCATGAAATTCTCCCCGTCGCTACTCTTGATCCACTGGATTTCGGCACCACAATATCAAACGCTTCAGGATACTTCACAAAGTACGGTAACGTAACACAATTACTTCTCGAAGCAGATGACATGTACGTCATCGGAATGCAAGGTGACAAAGTTTCTCTCAAGTTTCCCACCACCAGCCTCCCGCCGCTTGAAGACGACATGGAAAGAAGCTTCTTCTTATTTGTGGCTTCGTGGTTCAAAGACCCGCCGGGTAATTGGGGGTATGGATTTGAGTTTACGGTGGATCCGTTACCTTTCCAAAACATGAGTGGGTTCCCCTATCCAGACACAGAAAGTTATCCAACCAGCGAAGAATACATACAATATCTCGAAGAATGGAATACGAGGGCAGTAAATGTCCCTGAAAAAATGGGTACTGAAAAAAACACGGTTATGAAACTCGTAGCTGAGTTGCTGAAGTTAACGATGCTTACAGGACTGGCTATAGCAGGGATAGTAGTTACCCTTATATGGAAAAAACAGTGAACAAAAAAATAACTTTAGTCACCACCACATAGGTATACATCAACTACGCCGCTCAGAAGGGAACGTTACAAAGGAAGAGAAGTATACAAGGCTCATCAAAAAAATTGGATAATTACGTGCGGCATGAATCTTTTATGCTGTACTAAGAGGTTGCCTTTGTTTTGCCAAAAAGCAACAAAGCCACAAAACTAGCTAACAACGGGTTCTCCAAAAAAATGGAGGGAAATTAGGTTCTGGCGGCTGCTTTCTCCAGAGCAACAACTCCGGGCAGCTGCTTTCCCATAAGAAACTCTATCAGGGCGCCTCCTGCAGTGCTTACGTACGACATTTTGTCAGCAAGCCCCAATTTTTCCACGGCAGCGACTGTGTGTCCTCCGCCAACAAGAGAGAACCCTTCAGAAGCCGCTACCGCCTCAAGAACAAGTTGAGACCCAGCTTTGAACTCGGGATTTTCGAATACGCCCACAGGACCACTGACCACTATTGTTTTGGCTTTTCGTATTATCTCGCTGAATTTCTTTGCGGTCTCTGTTCCGATGTCAAAGATGGGATGGCTTGTTGGAAGTTCGTCAACATTTATCTCCTTTCGTTTCTGGTCCACTTCCATGGCTAAGTCAACGGGAACGATAACAGCGCCGGGATATTCGTTCATAAGCTCTTTAATTCCCGGAACTAGACCCATCAGCTCTTTCTTTTCTAAGAATTTCATGTTGCCTTCGCCCAAGTTCACACCCTTGGCTACCAGAAAGATGTGACCTATTACGCCACCAGTTAAAACGTAATCTGCTATGTTGTTTTTTAGTACATAATTGGATATGTCCAGTGAATCGTCGCCTTTTGCTCCACCAATCACAAAGATGGAGGGCTTTCCAGGAGCCTCTAGAACTTTACCTAAAGCCTTGAGTTCGCGTTCCATTATTCTGCCAGCAGCACTGGGCAAAACAGCTGTGAAACCAACCATCGACACGTGAGCCCTGTGAGCAGCAGCGAAGGCATCATTAATGAAAACGTCCGCCAAAGGAGCCAACTTCTTCACGAACTCGGTTTTAGAATGCTCTTCAGGCGAGCCCTTCTTTTGTTCATTGGAGACACCTCGGACGTTTCCTAAGACCAGAACGTCTCCGCTAACTAACGCTTTGATGGCGTTCTGGGCAGCTGCTCCCAAAACATCATCCACATACTTTACGGGCATGTTTAATGCTTTGCCGAGAAGCTTGGCATGCTGATCAAGGGAGATGAAATCTGGTTCTCCAGATCTTCCTTGGTGGGCTAAGATCACGGTTTTTGCGCCTTTTTCGACCAGCTCTTTGATGGTTGCATCTGCGTGGGCACGAATTCTTTTATCATTAATAATCTGTTTTGTTTTTGGGTCAAGTGGCGAGTTAAAGTCTACTCGAACAAGAACAGTCTTGTTTTTTAGGTCGAAATCGTCTATTGTCAAGAATTTTGGCATTCTATCACCTTATTAAAAAAGGAAAAGGGGGGATTTGAGGTTTTTGTGGTTCCGTTTTAGGCTGCCATCTTGCAGATCTTTTCGATCATGCGTACCATCTTGACGGAGTAACCCCACTCGTTGTCATACCAAGCAAGGACTTTGACCAAGTTTCCCATGACCAGAGTTAATGATCCGTCAATGATAGCGGAGTCAGGATTGTGTATCAGATCCGATGAGACAAGAGGTTCCTCACTGTAACCGAGTACTCCTTTCAAAGGTCCGTCAGCTGCATTCTTGAAAGCTGCGTTGACTTCTTCTTTGGTAGTTTCTTTGTTTAATACTGCAACCAAGTCAACTATGGAAACATCAGGTATTGGAACACGTATTGCCATACCGTTCAGTTTTCCATCAAGCATGGGAAGGGCTAAACCAACTGCTTTGGCTGCGCCGGTTGTTGTCGGAATCATGTTGAAGGCTGCGGATCTAGCACGTCTCAGGTCTTTGTGTTGCATGTCAAGAAGTCTCTGATCATTAGTTACAGCGTGAACTGTAGTCATGAAACCTTTAGTGACTCCAAAAGTATCATTGAGAACTTTAGAAACTGGCGCCAAACAGTTAGTAGTACATGAAGCCAAGGACATTATCTTATGTTTCTCTGGATCATAGAGGTTGTCGTTTACGCCATAAACTACGGTTAAGTCAGCGCTAGTTGCGGGACTCATCGGCGCGGAAACAAGAACCTTCTCGGCTCCAGCTTCTAGGTGTTTTGCGGCTGCATCTCGTGTTCTGAATCTTCCTGTTGATTCAATTACGACGTAGACACCCATTTCTTTCCAAGGTAGTTTAGCGGGGTCTGGTTGTGCCAGAATTTTCAGCTTTTTCCCATCAACTATAAGAGACGAACCTTTGACGGTTACATCAAAGGGGAATTTTCCGTGGACTGTGTCGTTTTTCAGCAGGTGTGCTAATGTTTTTGCGTCGGTTAAGTCGTTAACTGCTACAAAGTTTATGTCTGCATCTGTTTCAAGGGCTGCCCGGTACAAGAGCCTCCCTATTCTTCCAAATCCATTTATTGCTACATTCACCATTTTAAATCACCTACATTCAGGTTTGGAAGTGTACTGTGTTTCAAAATATTAACTTTATTGTAATCTTTAGTTTTTTCTTTGCCATAGGAACAACAGTTTACAAGAAACTCGATTAAAAATAAGCGGACAAGTTTTCTTTTCAACCAAAAATTTTGGACATAATACAAGATAATAGTTGGTAAAAAAAAAGGTGCCTAGCCAAACAAGGCTAAGCACGTAAACTAAAGTTGTTTACAGAGAAAAAAGGGAATTATCGAAGTTTTCTTAGCACCATTTCTGCTGCTAATACCATGGGTTCCCAAGTTTCGGATACGGGAGGTGCATAACATGTTTCAGCTTTCGCCAGTTCTTTAATGTTCATTTCGTTTAGTATAGCAAAGGATAAGGCGTTTATGCGTTGTGTTACTTCTTCTCCACCAATGACTTGAGCGCCAATTAGCTTGCCTGTTTCTTTGTCTGCAACGAGTTTTACTCTGATAGGTAATGCTCCGGGGAAGTAGTCAGCCCTTGTTTTTGAAACTATGGTTCCTGACACTGTTTCGATTCCGGATCGTCCCGCCATGAACTCTGTAAGTCCAGTGCCGCCGATTTCAGTGTCAAACAATCGTGTAATCCAAGAACCTAAAGCTCCGGTAAATGTGGAGTATCCTCCGGCGGCGTTGATCCCTGCAACTTTTGCTTGTCGC
>SDBU01002479.1_pt1 | contig 24465 bp, 37 predicted proteins | sample 2277071 | NCBI WGS metagenome assembly SDBU01 (sample SAMN10397929, study PRJNA504765) | marine sediment metagenome | isolation source: marine sediment core GS08_GC12, 126 cmbsf | place: Arctic Ocean: Gakkel Ridge, Loki's castle | collected 2008
ATATGGTTGTTAATTTTGACAAACTCGTTGAAGTTTTTATAAATAGAGATTTTATAGTAAGGAAAGTTAAGAGGAGAAGAGGTTCTAAAATCAATTTATTTAAAAATAATAGTAAAGTATCTATCAGGGCTTTATATCTTGATACTAAATATAAAAAAAATAAATTTAGATTAAGTCCCTTATATTGCTATCCGAAAAAATTCTTTCGAAAATTTGAAAAGATAAAATTAGGAGGAACGGAATATAATGTTCCTAGTCCGATAAAAAAATATCTTATGTACGTATTCGGGCCTTCATGGAACATTCCTATAAAATCTAAAAAAAAAGTTCTTAAAGATCTTAAAAAGAGAAAAGTTAAAAAGCCTTATAAAATAAAATAGAATAAAAGTGTCTAAGAAAATAAAAGTTTTGTTAATTGAATCAAGTTCTTTTATGGAGATGGGGATACCTCCTAATATTGCTATTCTTGTTTCAGCATTGAAAAAATCCGATGTTGAAGTCAAAATTTTTTCTACTAATTTTTACAAATTTAATGATAAGGAAACTGGGGATGATGTTAGAGTAAAGACTCTTCAGGTTCCGCCTGTTGATAATAAAATATTACCCGAAAAAACTAATATAATAGATGATTTTCAATTTTTATTAAAAAACTATAAGCCAGATATTGTAGGTCTATCATGTACAGAACCTACTTTTTTGATAGGATTGAAATTATTACAAAGTATAGAAGATAAAAATATTCTTAAGATAGCAGGAGGGGCATATCCTACTCTTTGCCCAGAAGAAACTATTTCTCACGCTTCTATAGATGGTATCTGCATAGGAGAGGGAGAATATCCTTTAGTCGAGTTGTGCAAGTCTTTAAAAAATAAAAAGATTAATAATTTTTGGTTCAAGGTAGATTCTGAGATTATTAAAAATCCATTAAATCCTCTTTGTAATGTTAATGAAATATTTTTTCAAGATTGGTCCCCTTGGGATGTCCCTCCAAGAACAATGAAACCAATGGCAGGGAAAATAAATGCTACTGCTCTAGTAGAATTATCCAGGGGATGTCCTTTTAATTGTGCTTACTGTGCAAATAGTTTCTTGAATAAGAAGTTTAGAGATAATTATAGAGAGAGAAAAGTTGATAGATTTATAGAAGAAATTGAGTGTATAGGTAAACAATATAATCTAGGATTTATTTATATATCGGATGAAACAATTCTAACTACATCTAATACTAGATTTTTGGAATTTACAAATAAATATCCTCAGATTGGATTACCATTTTGGTGTGAGACTAGACCTGAGTTTATTAAATCTGAAAAGATAAAAAAGCTTAAGGACGTTGGTCTCCAAGTTATAAATGTTGGGATAGAAAGTGGCAATTTTGATTTCAGAAAAAAATTGCTTAATAGATCAGTTTCAGATGATAAAATTATAAATGGTATTAAAGAAGCAACTGAAGCAGATGTTAGAGTTGGAGCTAATGTAATTATTGGATTCCCAGGAGAAACAAGAGATCATATCTTTGAGACGATTGATTTAGTACGAGAATCCAAGCCGACCTCTACTATGGTACATCTATTTCAACCCTATGTAAAAACTCCTTTAAGGGAAGAGTGTATTAAAAGAAAGATAATAAATAAGGACTATATTTGCGGAGATTATAGAATTGATGCTATAGGAACTGGTTTTTTATTGGCCGAGGAATTATTGGGACTTCAAAGGACATTTAATCTTTATGTAGATTTCCCAAAAAATGAATGGGATACAATTAGAGAAGCAGAATGTTTTAACAATAGAGGAAATAAAATTTTTTATCGGCTTGCCAGAGAATATCAATTAAAGCACTTTGGTTATACCTGTTTTAATGTTAAAAAATAAATAATTTCGATAATTATAAGAAAAGATAGATATGCCCTTCAATAGAAAAAAGATAGAGATTAAGAATAGACTTAAAATACAACCTAATAAACGTAGAAAAAAACCCCAAAGATTAGTTGATCCTAGGACGAAAGTACTTACAGCCAGAAGGGAACGTTTAAAGAAGGATATTGAAAGGTATATAACAAAAAAAAGAAAAAAAATAGAAAAAGTAAAAATAAGAAAGAAACATTGTGATAATAGGAAATTTAAACCTTTGTCAAAATGGGAAAATTTGTTGAGGGGACAACCAATTTTTATTCTTGGCAATTCTCCTAGTCTTAACGAACAGCCTCTTGCATTACTAGATCCCTATTTTACCTTGGGGATAAACAGGATATTTTATATATATCAGCCTACGGTTCTCTTATGGCAAGATAGACAAATGTGGAGGACAAATAGAGACGATATCTTATCAACGAAAGCTATAAGAATCTGTAGAGATATAGTTGATAATAATAAGATATTTTTGAATTATTATTTAGGACTAGACCCTTTTAGGATAACTGGGAAACCTCATCGTTTATATGGACGTGGTAATACAGGGAGTATAGCTGTCCAGTTTGCGGTAGCTCTAGGATGCTCTTCCATAGTTCTTTTAGGGACAGATTGCAAGTACGGTCCTAAAGGTTTAACTGACTTCTATGGAAATAATAAAGATCATAGTAAATTTACGATAGATATGTGTAAAAGAGCTAGTAAATGGATAAAAAAAGAGTGTCCTGTACCTATTTATAATTGCAGTAAAAATAAGTGCTGGCCACAAAGAGAATTAAAGGATGTTCTTGAAATTCTTAAACCTAAAAAACGTGGAAGAAAATATTTTATAGACCTTTTTTCTAAATGAGATATTAAATGCAGGTTGTTGATTTAAAAGGATCTTTAGGCGAATATCTCCTCGATGAGGAAAGAAAGATATCTAAGAACTACCTACATTCTATTTGTAGGTATCAAAAAGGAAAAGAGACATGCAAATATATTTGCCTGTCGGCAAAAGGATTTGTTTGTATGAAAAAAACTCCGATGAAAAAAATTCTTGATCAAAGATGTAAAGAAGGAAAAATGAAAGCTCAATCTGATAATTGTGGGGGATTAGGGAAAATATGATAAAAAAGACTATTAAAGTGAAAAAGAAAAAAGTAAAATCTAAAATGAAGAAGAAGGCAATTAAGAAGATAACGAAAAAGAAGGTTGCAAAAAAACCCTTTAAAAAAGGAGTTGTAGGAAGAAAAAAACAGATAGTAATAAAAAAACGAAGGCGAAAAAGAAAAAAGAAAGTTGTTATGGAAGATATCTACAAGATAATCAACAAAGTTCAAATGGGTTCTAAATCTGTTACTTTTATAGTAACGAATCTTGACGCTGATACTATTGAAAATGTGGTTAGGGATTCTATAGCGAGATATCGTAAAGTTTCGATGAAAACTCAAACCGTTTTCACTTTATATCCTGAGGAAAAAGAAAGAGCTTTTGAGATATTAGAAATAGAACAACTGGATGATGAAATTGTAGAAGAGGGTCAAATTTTTCCTTGAAAAGTGAAAGAAAAAAACTATAATATAAGTTTGTTTATATGTCAGTAAAAGAAAATCTTTATAAATTATGGTGTGGGGATGCTATGGTTCTTCTCCCTAAGAAGGTAAGTGAAAAAACTATAGATATGGTAGTAACCTCTCCTCCTTATAATTTAAATGTAAAATATAAGAATTATAAGGATAATTTGCCTAGAAAAGAATATTTAAAATGGTTTAGAAAAATATGTAAAAGATTAAAAAAAGTGCTAAAGGATGACGGATCATTTTTTCTTAATATGGGTTTTTCCTCAAAAGATCCATGGATAGATGTTGACATCATGAATCAGGCACGAGAATTATTTATTCTTCAAAATAAAATTATATGGGTTAAATCTATCTCTATTTCTTCAGATAAAAGTTTTGGACATTTTCAACCTATTAATAGCGAAAGATATCTTAACAAAACTTATGAAACAATATATCATTTTACTAAAACGGGAGAGGTAAAAATAGATAAATTATCTCTTGGCGTTTCATATGTTCATCCAAGTAATCTAAATAGATGGAAAAAAGAACAAAAGAAAATAAGATGCAGAGGAAACTGTTGGTTCATTCCTTATAAAACAATAACAAAAAAATCGCAAAAAGGGAATCATCCTGCTATTTTTCCTATCGAGCTTCCTGAATTTTGTATAAAACTGCATGGATACAATAAAGAAACTGTGGTTTTAGATCCTTTTGTGGGAACAGGAACGACTATTCTTGCAGCCGATAAGCTAAATGTAAAGAGTATAGGAATAGACATAGATGAGGACTATATAAAGCAGACAAAAACGAGAATAAGAAAAGAAGAACAAAGAAAGGAGCTATATGAGTGCAGAGAAATATTTTAGGTCCTATTTTAATTATATCTCTTATCTTAGGACTTTTGTTAATTATAAAGATATCAATGAAAAAGAATTTGTACTTAAGATGAGGAAAGGCATTGGAGCTTTATCTGCACAAATGGAGGTCCATGCTTGTTCTCTATACTGTTTACGCATAAATTCTAAATCGAATGAAAAAGGAAACGATGCTAAATATTTTAATAAAAATATTCCCTTTCTTTCATCAATGAATGTAGAAATTAAAAATATGGGAGAAAGAATTCAATTATGTGAATCAAGAATGAAAGGAACAAGAAGAGGTGGAATTGCCACAAAAAAGAACCATATTGAGTGGATGAATAACCTTACGCATGTAATTGTTGTTGACATGATAGATTTGCCATTAATATGTTTTATCCCTGTTCCTATTGCAAAAATAAGAAATTTTTTTTATAAAGATAAACGTAAGAAAAAACCTCTTTCTCAAATTCTAACCAAGAATTTTTATGGGGAAGTTCTTGGAATAGAAAAGGACGATATTCCTTTTATAACAAAAATACCAGAAAATATGACTGAAGAAGACGTTAAAAAATGCGAGGAAATTGTTTTTTGTATAGGAATAAAGAAGGTTAAGAGTGTAAACTTAAAATACAAGATTCGAGAATCTATAACCGCAACTACGGAAATTTTCCATAAAATTATGTAATTTCCTTGAAAGTGAAAAAATAGAAGTTATAATACTTATATGATAAAAGATGTCTTAAAAGCAGAAGAAGGACTTTCTTTGAGAGTTCTTGATCCCGATTTCCTCTGTTGTTCAGGTTCCAGGCTTTACGGAACCTATAGAGAAGATAGTGATTATGATTATCGGGGCTATCTTGTTCCTCCCTTTGAGTATCTAATTGGAAATAAAAAATTTGAATGTCAAGAAATTCCTGGAAGTGATCATAAGGTTTATAGTTTAAAGAGATTTCTAGAACTGGCTCTAAAGGGAGATCCTTTAATCGTTGAGTCTTTTTTCGTTCCCGAAGATAAAATCATCAAGAGATCAAAACTAAGTGATATTATTATTGGCTTGAAAGATGATATTGTTAGCAATGTTATCTATAGTCGTATTGTAGGTTATTCTCATAGCGAATGGAGAAAAGCTATGGGAGAAAAAATAGTTTTGGAAAAAAGAGAGAGAACAGAAGACACAGTTATAAATGACATAAGAGAGATATTTAAACCAAGTAAAGAGCAGATGGATTCTATTATAAAAACACTTTATGAAGATAGAGAATTAAAAATAATACCTTCTAAAAAAGGCATAGGTGGAAAAAGAAAAAAAGAATTTGATAGATATGGATATGGAGTTTCATCTGCTGCTCATTCTATAAGATTACTTGGACAGGTCTGGGAACTAATGATGAAGGGGACTCTCACTTTTCCAAGACAGAATGCGGATTTATTAAAAGATATTAGATATGGAAAAGTGACTAAAAAACGTGTAGAAAGTATATATACAAAAAATAGGATAATGGTAGAAGCAGCTAGAGATGCCTCTGTCTTAAGAGATAAACCTAATAGGAAAAAGGTCTGGGAGACTTATCTAGAAGTCGTTTCTATTTTATTAATGAGAGATGACCGTTTTGCAAACTTCCTTAGATATACAGAAGAGGAGATAAAATGTCTGACAAAAGAAAAAATATAGACAGATATCATAGTGTAATTTGCGATATATGTAATATAAAGGACCTCAAAAGATTAAATAATGCAGAAATGAATGGTTATTTAGGAGTGGCTCTGATTATGGCTTTTTTAGATAATGTAGAACCTAATCTGTACTATTTATCAAAATATTTAGAGATTAGTTCTTATCATCTTAAAGAACCTTTTGACAGATTGAAAATAAATGGGGTATTTAGTGAAAAATATAATGCTTGTAGTGATGAATATCTAAAAGGAACTTCATCAGAAGATAAAAATTTTATCTCTGCAAATCACATGAGTGAAATAGCATGGGGGACAATTGCAGGAATATCTTCGGGTTTTTGTGGAATTCGATAAAAAAGTACTTTAAAAGTGAAAAATAAATAGTATAATAATAGGTGTTAAATTTTATAGTTTGTATCTTTTATAGATACATGGATTGAAATCGAATCTATATCTTTTTGAAAGGAGATGAAATATGAAGATTCAAATGTTGAAAGTGAACAGCCAGGAGCACACAAAAGGTCTAAAGATCGGCGGAAAATGGTATACCCGTAAACAGGCTGTACGATTGGCCCGCCAAGGAAAGATTGAGGGAGTAACTATTTGTAAGGGTGGTGGAGATGAATACCATCTACGTAGTTTGCCTTCTTATACCAATCTGTATGATCTTGATGTAGTCGAAGTCTAATTGGTGTTGTTCGTGGTCGTGGTGGTTGGGAGGTAGTTTCGATTTAATGTAATGTAGGAACTACCTCCTATCTATTAAAAATAAGGAGTTTATTTGATTAGATATAAGATATAATTAATGATTAAAGAATCCATAAAACTTAAAAAAACAGTTAAAAAATATGTAACTCGTATTTGTGATGAATGTGGTAAGGAAGAAAGAGCCAGAATGATGGTAATTATAGATGGGAGAAGAAGGCGAAAAGCGAAAATAGATTTATGTAGAAATTGTAGTAATTCAAGTAAATATAAACCTAAAGACACATGGAAGAAGTCTGAAAGATCACATTTATGGAAAGGAGGTAGAAGGCTTTCTAATAATGGAGTTAGAATTCATATCGGACCTAAAAGGTGGATATATGAGCATCGTCTCAAGATGGGAAAAAAAATAAAAAGAAAATTAGAAACTTCTGAGATTGTTCATCATGTCGATGGAGAAAATATTAATAATAATATATCTAATCTTTATTTATTTTCTAATAAAAATTGTCATCGTAAATGTCATGCTGAAATGGAAAAAATAGGTTTGTCTTTATTTAGTAAATCAATCTGGTTTGATAGAGATAAATTTTTATATTCTTTAAAATTTATTTTTCAGCAAACATTTAAATCTTTTAATTTGGATTTCTTAAATCATAGAAAAATAAAAATATATAATTCTAAAAATAAATATTCTATTGGAAGATCATATAAATATTGTAATTCGTCATATATTGAAAATAATAAAAAAAAATATAAAAAAGAATATATTCATACAATAATTATGGAAAAATATACAGGGTATAAATTATTGAAAAATAAATGTGTGCATCATATAGATGGTAATGGTTTGAATAATAATATAAATAATTTAATAATAATGAATTTTTCTCAACATGCAAAATCTCATAGAAGTTTGCAAAAATGTGTTTGTTATTTGTATAAAAAGGGAATAGTTAAGTTTAGAGATGGACAATATTATGTCTAAGTATTTATTTGTTATAGAATCTCCTGGTAAAATTGGAAAAATAAAGTCTTTTTTAGATCCTTCTTTTGAAGTTATAGCAACAAAGGGACATATAATAGACCTTCCTCCTAAGGGTTTAAATGTTGATATAAAAAAAGATTTTAAACCTACATATGGAACAATAAAAGGTAAAGAAAATATAGTTAAGCAGATCAAAGAAAAAGCGAAAAAGGCAGAATTGGTATATCTGGCTACAGATATGGACAGGGAAGGGTCCGGAATTTCTGCGAGTATCAAAAGTATTCTTCCAAAAAATAAACCTTATAAAAGAGTAATTTATTCTTCTATTACTAAATCTGTTATAATCCAAGCTATTAAAGATGCCGGAGATATCGATATGGATATGGTTAATAGCTATGAGTGCAGAAGGATCCTTGATAGAATTGTTGGATATCGTACTTCTTATATAACAAAACAAGCTACAGGCGGTATCTCTGCTGGGAGAGTTCAGAGTGCCTCTCTTAGAATACTTGCCGAAAGAGAAAAAGAGATAAGGAGTTTTATTCCTAAGGAATACTGGTTCATAGAAGTCGAATTAGAAACTCCAAGAAATGAAAGACTAAAAGCAACAGTAAAAAAACCTCAACGGTTAGAAATAGATAGTAAAGAAAAAGCAGATAAGATATGTGAAATAATAAAAACAAAACCTATAAAAGTTTCTAAATATGAAGTAAAAGATGTTTCTGCTAGAGCATATCCTCCTTTTACTACATCTACATTGTATCAATCTGGTTCTGCTATCTTAGGATGGGGTTCTGCCAAGACTGCGGCAACTGCTCAAAAATTGTATGAAGGTGGATTTATTAGTTATCATAGAACCGATTCTACTTTTATTATTCCAGAATTTGTGAATAATATTAGAACTAAAATAGCCAGTTCTTGTGGGGACAGATATTTACCGTCTAAGATGAATATTTTTTCTAATAAAAAAACAGCACAAGAAGCTCATGAGGCAATTAGAGTAACTGATATAGAAGTAGAAGGATTACAACAGGGGACTGAAGATGAAAAGAAATTATATAAAATAATATGGAAAAGAACTACAGCTTCTCAGATGGCTCCGATGATACAGAAAAAAGGAGTAGCAGATTTCACCTGTGAAGATTATATTTTAACAGCTACAGGAAGTAAAATTACTTTTGACGGATGGAGAAGGGTTTGGAATTATGGGAACGTTACTGATACGGAATTGCCTGAATTGACTATTGGGGAATTAATGAAGTTTATTGATTTGCTGTGTGAACAAAGATTTACCCAACCCCCTCCAAGATATACTGAAGCATCATTCATTAAAGAATTGGAAACAAGGGGGATTGGTAGACCATCTACTTATAAATCAATTATTACTACTTTACTTGATAGAAAATATATAGAAAAACAAAAAAAAGCTCTTTATGCGAAAGACATGGGTATAAAAGTTTCTGATTTTCTTATTGAATCTGATTTTTGTTTTATGAATCTCGAATTTACAAAGGATCTTGAAGAAACACTCGATAAAATAGCTCATAAAGAATCTGATAAATTATGTACTTTAAGAAATTTCTGGGAAAGATTAAAGGGAGATCTAGAAAATGCTAAAATGAAACTAAATGAAATGAATAAGACAGATTATCCTTGTCCTAAGTGTAAAGAAAAAGGAGAAGAAAGTTTTCTTATCTTAAAACATTCCATATATGGTCCATTTTATAGTTGTGAGAATAGAACTAAATTAGAATGTGATTATAAAGCAGATGTAGGAGAAAATGGACAACCAGTTGAAAAACAAATTCAGGAAAAAAGATATTCAGATATTAAATGTCCTAATTGTGGGGAAAAATTTTTAATTAGAACTAGCAAAAAGGAAAATGAATATCTCTCTTGTAGAAACTGGAAGTCCCCGAAATGTGCGGGTTTCTTTACTCTTGAGGGAGAAAAGATGGTCTTTAAAAAGAAAAAATACTATAAGAAGAAAAATGGCTAAAAAGGAAAAGATATGGCTAGAAGAAGAGTATGGAATGGTGATACATGGGATTTTCCTGATGATAGCACTGTTGCTCGACAACAGGAATTAAATATACAGTATAACAGAGCACGTATCAGACATAGAAATAGAGCAATGGTGGAGAAAATAGAAAAAGACATAGTTGATTCTTCGGATGGTCAAATAAAAAAGACCAAAAAAGATAAACTAAAGAAAAAGATAGAATCTTTTACTGAGATTATAAGACTTTTAAGACTTACTCACAAAAGATTTTACGCAGAAATGGATTTTCTTTTTTGTTTAAAAATCCATGAAAATAGATTTCTTATTTTTCAAGATATTTCATCACTCCCTATCAAAAAAATGATTTCCCAAAAAGTTAATCATTCTGTTGGCTTTTATGCGAAGTGGACACCTCCGCCTATGCCTAAGAAAAAAGGAAAAAAAACTGAATATGTAGAATGGGGAGAAAAAGGAGAAGAAAATGAGTTTTTAAAATTACTTAAAGCACATATGGAGGTAACTAATTCAGGTTATTTCGAGAATTCAATGATTGCCAACCTGTTTTCTAATAGTCCTAATAAATACAATCCTAGTTTACAGTTTAGGATTGAAGATATTTATATGATAAATGTTGCTTCTGGTTTTTTTGAAATATATTCAGACACCATCAGCCTGATAGGATTGAAAAAGAGAAGCGATTTCCCTCATAAGATGGAAAATAGAAGAAATAATATTGGGGTAGGATGGACAAATTGTAAATTCACTTTATCTTATGATTTTGAAAAATCCACTTTTGTTCCCTCAACAATAACAAAATATTTTTGGGTGCATAAAAGATTTGAAAGTGACAAAGAAGATGATAAGATAATAGATAGATTGGTCTTGGGAAATGAAAGTCAACAAATTAAAAATGTTGGTCAAAGAGATTTGTCAGATATTTTAATAGAGGATGATGATAAGTAGTGAATATTTTAAAAGGTAGTCATTCTGTTTTGAGCGGGGCAATAGATCGTGTGGAAAACGATGGAGTAGAATGGAGAAAATATATAAAAAGAAGATGTGAAGAATTAGATCTGGGAATTTTATTTTTTGATCCTTGCGACAAACCTAAACACCTTGGTTCTGAAATAGGTATTGAGAAACAGAAAGTAAAAATTTTAATAAATTCAGGAAAGTGGGAAGAAGCAAGAAAGTATGTTAAGGAATTTAGACATTTTGATCTTAGAGCGGTTGACAGATGTGATTTTATGATCGCTAAAATAGATATTAATATCCATATTTGTGGAACCTATAATGAATTATTTACGGCAGAAAATCAGCTTAAGCCTATCTTTATTATTATGGGTGAAGGACAAAAGAAAGAAGACATTCCAACTTGGTTAATATCTTTTATAAAAGAAGAAAATATTTTTGAAAGTGAGGATGAGTGTATAGATCGTCTTATAAAAATAGATAATGGAGAAATAGAATTGGATGAAAAATGGGTAAAAATATATTTATAAAAAAAATATATTATTTTGTAAAGTGAAAAAAAAGTGTATATAATAAAATATATATGATTAATTACAAGAAAGGAAGTTTATGGCTCAAGAAAAACCAGTTTTTGAAATAGTAGATGAATTCTCCAAGATGGCTAGAAAGATTATTAATAAATATCCAGAGAAATTTCACGGAATAAATATTGATCAGGTTAAATGTGTTAAAATAACAAATAAAGATCGTCCTGAGAGTAAGGATTGCATGTGGGTTACTCAGGCGGTAAAAGAACCTGTGAGGTCTGATTGTCCTTATGCTTGGTATATAGTTATATGGAGTAGTGACTGGGATGAGTTATCTGAAAAACATAGATATATGTTAATTTGTGATGTCTTACATTGCATACCCAGCGAAGAGGACGAAGGGAAGGTTAATCCTCCAGATTCCAAAGGATATAAATGTATGCAAAGAACCTTTAAAGGTATCGATTTTATGACAGATCCTAATGTCCCTCATGTAATCGATGAGAATATTGTTTGGGTAACAGATGGTTAGTTTTTTAATTTACTAGGAGAAAATTATGGTTAATTTTCAATTATGTTCAAGAGATGAATACGGACAAGCTTCTATTTTGATGTCCTCTCCAAATTTAGAAGAGATTACGAAAGAGGCTATAAAACAGGTTAATTCTATAAATGTAGATAATGCTCTTTCAGTTGATGATAAAAAAAGGAACTGGTCAGCATATTATGTTCATTTGCTTGCAGGAAAAAAAGATAAATATATCTATGCTGAAAAAGACAATCGAGGGAAGGCTATTGCTTATAGCGTAAAAAGTACAGTTACACAGCCTCTTCCTGCCAAGCCTTTAAAAAAACCTGTTGAAGGAGAGGTTAGAGTTGCTGTTGCAAAGCCTACTCCAATAGTTGATTTTTCTACTGACTTAATTCCTGTTTCTGACATAAAGAATTGTAAGATTAAGGTCTTCTTAGGTGTTCTTGACGGTAAAGATTGGTATGCTGAGGATACTAAAGGGAATGCGATAGATTCTTTATCTCATCCTGATTTGGAAGCGAAAACTGTTTTCTTTATTAAAAAAGCATGAATTCAAAAATAATTATTATAGGTATATCAGGAAAGAAACAGAGCGGTAAATCTGATCTTTGTTCTCATCTTAGCGGATTCTCTTTTTTTGCTTCGGGAACAGTAGATGTTCAATTCTTTAGTTTTGCTTATCCTATTAAAGAGCTTTGTATTAATGTTCTAGGATTGTCTCGTGATCAGTGTTATGGATCTGATGATAAAAAAAACGAATTAACTAAATATAAATGGAAAAATCTTCCTTACCATCTGCGTTCTAAGTCTATCCATCATAAAGAATATATAACAGCTAGAGAGATAATGCAGATTATAGGAACAGATATTTTTCGTGATTTTTTTGATAAGGATGTTTGGGTAGATACAACATTCAGAGAAATAGAAAAAAAAGCTCCTAGAATTGCCATTATTCCTGATGTTAGATTTCCTGGAGAGGTAAATAAAATTATTGAAAAAGGTGGTCATGTTATTAGATTAACAAGAAATGTTATTGATGATGCTCATGAAAGTGAAACTATACTCGATGATTACGATTTTGAAAGTGGAAAAAGATGTTATATAATAGACAACAAGAAAAAGACGCTTGATCAGCAAAGAACGGAAGCAGAAAACATATTTAAAGAGATTGTAGGATCATGCAAGATAGAACAAAATGTATAGAGCAGACAAATTCATAAAGTATTATAATTCTCTTAATAAAACTCAAAGAGAAATAGAACCTGGTGTATGGATTAATGCCAAACCACTTCCTTTCTATAATGGTATCTTAACAAAATTTTATTGGAAGAATAAATGGCAATGTATGAAAGATGCTTGGAAGGTTTTGAACGGAAAAGCAGATGCCGTTACTTGGGATATAAAAAAGAAGAAATAAAATGTCAGATAATTTTTCAAATTTATTAGATAAGTATTTTACGAGTAGAGGAACTATAGATATAAAGAAATATCGTTCTGAACTGGCTGACGATTTAAATGCTTCTTCTAATATAAAAACCAGAATTAGGCAAATTTTAGAGATAGTAAATGATTCGCCTTTCTCAGAGAATATGGATAATGGTGTTGATGTTCTTCTTCTTGCTGGAGAAAGAAAGAAAGACCTATTAAAAATAATGTGTTCCTTGATAGACGAAATCATCTTAGAGGATTCTATTAATGATGATGATGGTTTATATGTGTTAGTAACCGCAGTAAACTCTCTTGATATAGAAAAACATAAAAAATTATTGAAATCACCAAACGAAACAGTAAGAGAGGCTTCTCTTGATTCAATATCTAATGTTCTTGATTCAAAGGAAATAAAACAATTTTTGCTTGAATTCATAAAAAATGAAACGTCAGAATATTTAAAACATTATGCTAAAGAATTGCTTCAAAATGTATTAGAAGAATATATTCAAGAAAGACCATAAATAATGTCAATAGAAATTCCCTTATCAATAAAATACAGACCCAAAAAACTTTCTGAAGTTATAGGACAGCCTGTAATAGTTCAGGCATTTAATAATGCTATTAAGAATAAAACTCTTCATCATGCCTATATTCTCGCAGGAGCTTACGGAAGCGGTAAGACCACCGTTGCTCGTATCGTAGCTGCTACAGAAAATTGTGAAAAGGCTTTTTCTAGTCCTTGCGGTAAATGCCGCAATTGTAAAGAAATATTCGAGGGAAAATCTATTGATGTGAAGGAAGTAGATGCTGCAAGTAATAGAGGGATAGAAGATATAAGGGCAATCCATAAGGATATTTACTTATGTCCAATACAATGTAGAACTAAATATATAATACTAGATGAAGGTCATAGCTTAACAGGTTATGCTGCTGAAGCAGCATTAAAAATGATAGAAGAACCTCCAGATCATGTCAGGTTTATTCTGTGTACAACTGATCCTCACAAATTAAAAGATACCATCCATAGCCGTTGCATTTTGTGGACTTTCAACAAAATAAGCTGGATGGAAATATATACACATCTTTGTAATATAGCAAAAAAAGAAGAATTAGAATGTGAAGAAGCAGCATTAAAAACAATGGCTAAAATGGCGAAAGGAAGCGTCAGAGATGCTCTTCAAAACCTGCAAACAGTTGTTAATTATGTGGGTGAAGAGAAGATTACAGACGAGCAAACTAGACAAGCATTAGGAACGATAAATGAAAAGTTATATTTCGATCTTATAGAAGCAATAATTGCTAAAGATGTCTCGAAATGTTATCAAATTATAAATGAGATATTCAAAACAGGAAAAGAAGCAGGTGTCGTAATTAAAGATATGTATGCTTATTTGAATAATTTATTAAAAGCTAAGTTTTGTAAAAATGACTTATCTTCTTTCTCATTAACAGAAGATGAAGCCAAGAGATATTTATATCAAACAAAAAAAATGGAAGGCGATTTAATTATAAAGATGATGAACCTAATGAATAAAATAGGATTTAGTATAAGTGTCAATCTTAATCCTCAAGATGTTTTTGATCAATTTGCGATAGAAACAATTAAAGCTAAATTGGATTTAGATAAAAAAAAGATAAAAAGTTAAATACTTTTTTAAAAAGTGTCGATATGAAAGTGATATTTCATAGAGAGACTTTTTTAAGAGAGTATAATGGCTAAAAGGGGAAGACCAAGAAAAAAAATAATTCCAATTGTCGAGATGGAGAGCGTAGATCTAGTTAATATTGTAAGAAGCAGGGGCAAAGTCCTAAAAAGAAAAACCGATGAAGCTTATAATGAACTTGAATCAAGAGTAAAACCTAGTATTTTGCACATTATTAACCAATTTTATATCCACGGACTTGATAGAAATGATCTATATCAGGAAGCATTGTACGCACTCAGGTACAAAGCAATCCCCGATTATGATAAAGATAGAGGAAGATTTGGTCCTTATCCATTCTATAAATTTGCGGCCCTTTGCATACGTAGGCATCTTTCCACTTTGCTAAAATCGTCCTTCCAAAATAAAAGAAAAGCTTTAAATACAAGTCTTTCACTAGAACAGGATAGAGAACCTTCTGCCGATGAGGTTCTAAGCTTATCTAATATTATACCTCTTACAGAAGGTACTGTATTAGATGAGATAGAAGATAAAGAATATTATAAACAATTAATATATAATTTATTTGCTGGCTTATCTAAATTTGAAAAAAAAGTCTTTTTGCTTTATGTGCAGAGGTATAGTTATGATCAAATTATGTATACTATAAATAAGAGTTATAAACGAAAAAGTTTGAGAAAAAAAATAAATATTAAAAGTATAGATAATGCCTTATCTAGAATAAAAGATAAGGGTAAAGAAGTATTTGAAAGATATGAAGAGAAAAATAAGGAAGAAGAAGATTAAAGGATTGTTGATGTTCTCACTTTATTTGCTAAATATAAGGAGTTTTCATAACTCTTTTTTTTATAGACAGTTATAAAATCGGTTATTTCCCAGCTATTTAAAAAGTTAAAAATGGTATAATAGAGATATGGTATAATCGTATGTTGTTAAAAAAATAGGAGATTATGAATTATGAATAGGTTTAAATGTTCATACTGTGGTGCGACAATAAATACTCCTGATGACTATGCTGAGGAAATGGCAAAATGTCCTGAGTGCGGTCATAGTACTGCCATTCCTGTTGAGTCTTCTGATAAACCAATTGTCGAGGACCACAGTCAGAAGATTTCAGATGAAATTTCGAGTCCTGAAAAAGATAAAGACACTGCTGTTCCTCAAATAATAGAAGAAAAAAAGTTTTTATCTACTACTTCGATTATAAGCATTTTAAGCTTTGTAATAGTTCTTGTCTGTGTAGTAGGAATGATATATTCTATATATGAAACATTTATATTAAAGAAAGAACTTGCCTCCCAGAAAAATGTAATTAAACAGGCTACTACCAAAAAGGGAACAATACTCCAACTAAAGGAAGAGAAAGCCGAATTAAAGAAAGAATTAGATGAACAAGAGAAGAAATTATATGAGTTAGAAAAACAACAAAATGATTTGGTGAAACAAATAAATGATTTAGTGAAGGAAACAGATGAAGTAAGAAAAGAAAGAGATAAATTAAGAGAAAGTATTGTTAGCAAAGAAGATGAAAAGATAGCGGAATTAAAAGAGAAACCTACAATTATTGATATTGATAAAGACTTTAGCGATAATGCCGCTGTTTTCGAAGAAGTGGTAATGAAATTTGTAAATAGAAAACAAGGAATATTTAAAAATCAGATAGGAAAAAATATTTATCCACAATTTCTTTCTGAAATTGTTAAAATGTCGTTTGATAAAACTTTTAGTAATGAAAGTGTAATATTTAATTTTTTAGCTGTTGGTAGTAACGCAAAAAAACTTCATATATCTAATTTTCTTAAAAAATATGATGATTTTTATTTTAAAAGCATTATGCACGGAGAGGTAGAACTTATTGATGTAAAAGACATTAGTGGAACTCCTTCATTATGGACCGGAAAAGCTGCTTATTTTGATGGGAATGGTTATTTGAAAATTCCAAGTATGCCGCTTCATCTAGACGGCATATTTTCTATCTCTTTCTGGATAAAACTGACTGGCGTAGCAAATTGTGGAATTGTGGAACAGAAAAACTCTAATTCTTCTTATAGCTGGTTGAAGATAGGAATCATAGGCAATGGTAATCCATATATGAGTTTTCATGAAAGCGATATTGGATCTTCGGTTTCGCTTGATGATGATTGGCATTTTTTGGTTTTTCAATATAATACTGGGACACAAGAAATCTGGGTAGATGGAAAACTAATGCGTAAAAATAAATCTCGTCCTTTTTGTGGAAGTGGAGGGCAAATGTATATTGGAAAAGCAATCGAAAATTCACAAGTCAAAAATTTCCAGGGGTATATAGATGATTTTTCAATTTACTTCCGACATTTGGATCATGAATTTATGCGACAAATTATAGCAATTAAGAATGATATTTCATATCCCAAAGTTAGGATTAAAAGCCCTGCCAGACAAACCAGGAATAGGAATATTCCTCCGTCTCCGAAACCTAGGTATTGACCGATAGAAGAGAAAGGAGAAAGTAATTTCCAAAATTATCCTTGGCAAGAAAATATTAAATGAGCAAACAGGAAGATATAAATAAATTAATTATAGAAATTAAAAATTGTAAAAAATGTAAGTTATGTGAAAATCGACTTAAAACTGTGCCGGGAACTGGAGATATTAATTCATTACTTATGATCTGCGGAGAAGGTCCTGGACAGGCAGAATCGGAGCAGGGCATTCCTTTCTGTGGACGTTCTGGAAAACTTCTTACTACAATAATTAAAAAAGAATTGGGTCTTAATAGGGAAGATGTCTATATCACAAATATAGTAAAATGTAGACCTCCCAATAATAGAGATCCTCTTCCAGATGAAGTAAAAAACTGCATTCCTTACCTTAAACAACAAATAAAAATAATCCAACCTAAGGTCCTCGTGACTTTAGGAGCCGTTGCTTTAAAGAGTCTATTCAGGGACCCTTCTCTTGCCATAGGTCGAAACAGGGGCATCTGGAGGGCTTTTGAGGGTATCCAGGTCCTTCCAACCTACCACCCATCCTTCCTTTTGCGTCAAATGAGCGAATCTAACAAGAATAAGGTGAAAAGTGATTTAAAATTGGTTAAAGATAAATTAGCAGATAATGAAGAAAATAACTATGAAAGTGACAGTTTTTATGATAAATTCTTTGAAGGTCTATAATCTGTTTTTAAGGAAAATTTATGGGTAAAAAATTAGAAAATAAATTTAAAGAAATGTATCATCATTTGTCAAAAATAATAAGTACTGCTTATAGGGAAGAAAGAGATTATCCTTGGTCTATGGATATAGAAGGTCTTGAAAGAATTGTGGATATAATAGAAAAACAAGAAGAGAGCGAAACTTGTATGCAAGAAATATGTCAAGTAAGACATGATATTTCTCGTATAAAAGAAATTTTGAGTGAAAGAAAAACTGATGAAAACTCAATGGATTGTATGGCTTTTGTAACTGATTGTAAAGAAAATTTACAATTTCTTAAAGAAGTAGCTATAGAGATTGATGAAAAAAAATCTTTACTTGATTAATTTAATTTTTGATAACTAAAAAAAGTTTATAATATATTTCTATAGGAGAAAATAATGAAGTTTAAGGTTAATAACGGTGGTTTAATAAAAGGATTAGCATATTCTGTCGAGGTTGCAACTAAAAATGTAAATAAGGAGTTTATTAGTTCTTATCATATTACTTTGGATGTTAAAAAAAATGAGATAAAAGTAATTGCACATGGGGGAACGGCAGCTATTTTATCTACCATTTCAGGGAATAATATTGATAGTTTGAATTATTCTTGTGAAGAAGAAGGTGAAGTAACTATTAATGCTACAGACCTTGTTAATTCTTTAATATCTTTTTCCCCATCCCAGGATATTAAAGTTGAAACTCAAAATGGAGAAATTATTATATCTTCTGAAACTGAAAAAGATGTATTTCAGACTCTTCCTCTTGTGAAAAAGAAAGTTGAATTGCCTTCTGTTGCTGATTCTTTTGACAAAGAAATCAAGATCAATAAAGAAGTTTTTGTTGACGGATTAGATAGTGTACGTTTTGCTGTGGGTTTTGCGGAAACCCAACCTCATTATATGTGTATATGTCTTGAAGCTTCTAAGGATAAAATTAGGTTTATTTCAGGTACTGGTGCTCGTTTTGTTATAAATTCTACAGAAGGAAAAAATATAATTAAAGTAGATGGAAAAATAAGAATGCTTATTCCAAATACCAATATTCCTTCTATTATTAATATCTTAAGAGAAGATTCTTCTAATGATATATATATTAAACAAGCAAAACAAAGTAAACAAAGTCCGGAACAAATAGTAATTCAATCAGATGAAATGATGTTAGTTTTGTTAGGGATAGATAGTGGATTAAAATATCCTGATACAGATATTGTTTTAAAACACAAATATCCTTATCAACTTGAGACAGAAATTTCAGACTGGAAATATAATGTACAGGGAATAAGTGCCACCTTCAATGCTGAGATGAAATCTGAAAATATTATTCATTGTGTCGATGTGTCAGCAGACTTCAAAAAAAATCAACTCATTATGGAAACAAAAGGACAAATGAAGTCAAAAAGAAGATTGCCATTCACAAGTATTTCTAAAAATGGCGATGAAGAAACTCCTTCTTTCCGTTGTAATTCTCTTTATCTGAAAGAGGTTTCGGAAAAAGGTGAAAAATCAGATAAGGTGACGTTGGAATTTGATTCGGAACCTAAACCTATTGTGATTAGATTTGCTGATAGATTAAATGATTCTAAAAAAACTACTGATAAGTTTATAATGTTTTTTGTTAAGACTAAATAGGAAGGGAAGATAATTTATGATGACCAATCATGATAAATTAAAAGAAATGACCTGCACCATTTGCGGTAAGGCGAATTTACCAGATAATATAGTATGGCACAGAATAGAGGTTATACAAAAAAATGTTTTGTCACTAAGAATAATTAGAAAGATTTTTTGGGAAGCCGCAGCATGTCAATCTTGTGCTAAAAATAGATTTGAAAAAGATGGTGAGTATATTCTTGTGGATAAAAAATCAGGCAAATGATGAGCAATAAAATAGACAATGATATTAAAAAAGCAATTAGGAAAGAAGTTTTGAAAGAGATATCCCAGCATCTGCATGATTATAAACATATTCCAGACACCAGAGGTCTTGACAAATACGGACAGCCGATAAGTGCTTATGATCTCAATAAAGTTCCTGGATGGAGACGAAAAGGAAATGAGTAAGTTCCTATGGCCTCCAGCAGACAGTGGAGGAGTTGGCTCTGACGCTGCCAAAGAAGTTAATGGCATGATAAGCGGATTACTTGAATTAGAAAATGGGTTATCCGATTGGGAAATAAATTTTATTGAATCCGTGAAAAATCAATTTACAATTTATAAAAGATTAACAGATAAACAAATGATAAAATTGATGATGATATATGATGAAAGGGTTTTGGAGGAATAGTAATGATTATTGAACCCACATTCAAAATTAGTCAAAAAGTATGGTTGATAGATGATGAGGAAATGATACTCTGTATTTGTGATAAATGCGGTACAGAGCATCTATCAAGAAGAAAATGGACAATTGATGGTAATTCCCCTCTCCGGGTAGCTGATTGGTACGGATCTGTGCATATGGATTCTAAGGAATTAGGTGAGAATTATTTTTTAGGAAAAAAAGAACGTATACAAGCTTGCCCTGAAAATATGTTTTTGACCAAAAAAGAAGCACAAGCAGAATGTGAAAAAAGGAATGAAAAATAATGGATATTAAACCCAAATTTAAAATTGGTCAGAAGGTGTGGAGAATTAAAAATCAACATTACCGTACTAAATGTTCTGAATGTGAAAGAACTATTGAGGATAAAAGTAAATGGAAAATTTTTAGAAAACAGTTAGCAAAAATTTGTGAAAGAATAATTTTCGAAGGTATATGGGAAGAATCTAATGTTGGTTATTATGTTGCTAGTGTTGGTCCTGAGGACCATTTTAATGAAGAAGATTTATTTCTGAGTAAGCAAGAAGCTCAGGCTGAATGTGATAAGAGGAATGATGAATGATTATCGAAACCTTACCCCCAGGTAAAAAAGTTTGGATTCTTGAGAGCTACAAAGAGGAAAAACATTGTAAGCATTGCAAAAAGAATGGATGGGTAGATTATTTTTATCCTTCAGAAAAGGTTATTGAAGAGGTGTCAACTACCAGTTTTTCAGAAAACGATCATAATATTTTTTATAAAGTAGAGGTTTTAGGAGAAAAAAGTTACTCTCCAAAAGAAATTTTTCTTTCCAAGAAAACAGCACAAAAAGAATGTGATAAAGAAAATGATAAATATGGACAGATTATAGCAATTGAAAAACCTAGAAAAGCTAAGAAATCTAAAAAACCTAAAGTTAAAAAGTCTATAGAGAAATTTGCAAACATGGATCTGGAGGATTAAAAATGCCAAAAATGACAGTAATATTCGATTTTGCAATAAGACAAATAGTTTGGCCTATTTATTGCGGAAGCGTAACGACAACTAGTCCTTGTTTTTTTTGTACACAAACAGGTGTGATAGTTGGACACGACAACTCCAAAGGAGAATGTCCGAAATGCAGGGGAACCGGTAGTGTAAAGAAATATGAGGAAAGTAAAAAATGGAAATTATTTGAGAAGCATAAAATAGTAGAAATAGAGTCTTTTGGACAGATTACCTGGAAAACTTGTTCTACCTACGATGAATCAGAAGATAGACCCTCGAGCTTTTCTAATTATGATATTTTTTCTAGCAAAGAAGAAGCAGAAAAAGTTTGTGCAGAAAGAAACGGTAAAATTAAATAGTGTAAAATTTGTATTTTAAAAGGAATTATGATGAGTGAAAATCAAGTAGAAAGAGTCAAAAAGATAATGGATGGACGTAAGATAGATATGCATATGCCGATGTTCAATCCTTGTTACGAATGCGGTATATTAAAACTGATGAGTGATGCTTTAGAGCAACTTCAAAAGGATAATAAGCAACTTAAAATCGATATTGAGAACTGCCCTCGTTGCCCGGATATACCGGATATAGACGGAGGGACTCCATAAAATTAAATAGTATAAAATTATGACACAAAAAGGAATAAATGTTTTTTTCCTGATAGGGAATTTTGATCAAAGAAGAAAAATAGTCAGGTCTATTAAAAAAGCACTGGATAAATTTGACTTTTATATTTGTGACGATAGAACCCCTTATCAACAGCTTGAACAACAGGTCAGGGAAGGATCCTGTTTCGGTGATAAGAAATTAATACTTGTTAATGCTATACCGGCAACCAAGAAGTCCAGAAATACCTTATTAAATAACCTTAAAAAATTACTTTCGGATGTCCCTGAGAATTGTATAGTAATTTTGAATAATTTGAAAATTTCTAGTAAAGTTTTTCTTTCTCATATAGAACAAATAGGTAAGATATGTAATTTTGATCAAAAGAAAACAAAAGTAACTGCTAAACATTTCATAACCGGATATTTTGTTGATAAAAAAAAGACTATTTCTAATGATGATGCTTTTTTTATTGTGGATTCATTAGGTTTTCAAAGTAAAGAAATTGATGTAGATAGTCTTAATCTAGTTTTAAAGAAGATAGATCATTATGTCGGAAATAAGAAAAAAATTTCCCATCAGGATATTGTAGACGTATGCTCACATTCAGAAAGCTTTATAATATGGGATCTCTTTAATAGTCTAGATAGTAAAGACTTAGACAAGAGTATGGTATTGATGGAAAGGTCTCTTTCTTTTGCTCAAGATTCAAGAGGTCAAGCTATTATGATTATTTATAGCTTACTTCGTAGATATAAATTGCTTTTAATGGCTTTTGATGGCTTAACTAAGAAGAAGACTAAAGAGGAAATATGGGGAGGAATATCGAAGTTAACTAAGATGGAAAGAAAGGGGTCTAATGTAAGAATAACAATGAGTCCCAAAGAAGAAAATCCTCCCTTATATTCAAAGAGAGCTTTTGATTCTTTGTTCAATAGTTTTTACGGAAGAAAACCCGTTATTTCTTGTTACAAAAAAAAAGACCTTCTTTTTATAGACTATGCTTTAAGACAATCTTTGATGAATATTTATTTTGAACACGGAGAGCCAGAAGTTATACTGATGTTAAATGTTCTTTGTATGGTTATATGCGGTGCCCTAACTACAAAACGTGAGATTCAGATACTGAATAATAAGAATTGTATTATTAACTAGGAAAATTTTAGGATGTCAGATTGTTTCAATTTAGGTGAGATAGATAAGAGTATTTTAGAGCTTATTAAGGCAGAAAGTGATATTTCCAATATTTGTAGGGAATATATCAATAATCCTAACGAAGAAATTGCTAATAAACTTGTCGAAATTTTTGAAATAAGGGAAAAAAAAGCCTTGAAAGTGAAAAAAAATGTTACTATAATGATTGAGAGAATGAACGAGGGAAAAAGTGAGGAAACAATAGTAAATGTTGATGTTTCTAAAAATGGTTTACAGATAAAGGATTAAAAAAATGGCTAAAGAAGAAATTATTATAACTATTGATAATGACGGAACAGCAGAATTTGAAGGTTTTGGTCTTAAGGGAAAAGGCTGTAGTAAAACTATCAAAGAACTAATGAATAAAGGGGGGAGGACCAAAAAGGTTAAAAAGAAAGCTGAATGGTATCAAAGGAATCCCATTAATGTTTCTCAAAAAGACGAATAGGAGGTTATAGAAATGCTTAAGAAAGCAATGAATTCGCAAGGTATGATCGTGGTTGGAAGTGAAGATGACAGATATAAGTTCCCGCCTGGTTTTGCTTATAGGATAGAAGGGATAACTTATACTGTCAAAGAAAATGTAACTAAAGAAGCTAAAAGCCAAATGAGAATGATTTCTACGAGTGATGGGAGAACAGAAATAACCCCCATCGAATCTATCCAAAAGGATATAGATTCTCCGCAATGTCAAATTCTAGCTCAAGGACAACTTCCTCCAGCAGCTAAAACTGGAGAAGCAAAACCAGAGGAAAAGAAAGAAGCAAAAGTAGAGGAAGAAGATAAGAAGGAATGAAATTTCCTCCAGATAATAAAATCAAATATGGACAGGATTTTAGTCAACATCGGGGAGTTCCGTCCGATGTTGAGTTCGAAGTTAAAAAATTTAGTCAGGAAGGTATGTATGTTTTAACAGGTTATGGATACGGACAAAGGTTAGAACCCTATGACAAGAATTCTTACGGCAACGGAAGCTTATATGTGTGGGGCTTAACAGATGAGGAAAGAGAGTGGTTTGGTGAGCCTCCACGTAACAAATTTTCTCTTCTTGATATTGAGTAATAAAATGAAAAGATCAAATTATATTTCTGGAATGTGGGCATTTTATGCTTTTTGTTTGGTCTCTACGTGTCTAATGCCATTTTGGTTAGGGTTAACAATTCTTGGGATATTCACAATTTTATGGTTTTTAGGTTGGAGATATTATCTTAGACATTTTTATATTGAAGACTATTGCTGGAAATATAGGAAAAAATATGTTAAAATTAGAAATTCTTCCTAATGGTGAAATAAAATTTCCTAGAAAATTTGATAAAAAAGAGCAGGAAGTTTTTTTAGATATTCTTTCTTCTATGGTATCTAAGAATAAAATTGAAGAAATAAAGAAATTTTTTGAAGAA
>SDBU01002480.1_pt1 | contig 24460 bp, 30 predicted proteins | sample 2277071 | NCBI WGS metagenome assembly SDBU01 (sample SAMN10397929, study PRJNA504765) | marine sediment metagenome | isolation source: marine sediment core GS08_GC12, 126 cmbsf | place: Arctic Ocean: Gakkel Ridge, Loki's castle | collected 2008
TTCATGAACCTGGGCCATCCGGGCCAGTCCTCTATGTTCTGGATATTACGCTTCACAGGGGTCCCTCATTGTACTGTATTGTTTTACAGTGCAATATGATATAAAAAAGCTTTTTTATTGCCCCGTTAGCCGAACGCACGAAAAAATTCCACATGATGAAGTAGATGTCGTAAAACCGTACGTACGTTAGGTTGGGGGGTGTTTTAGGGGTACTTGCGTCCTATTTGTAGCTCTGTGGCTGCTAGGTCTGATCTTGCGGCAGTGCATTTCTGGCATTTTCCATGCATGATTATTTCCTTGTTGTGCTGGTGTAGGTGGGCTCTGATTCTGTCGAGGGAGCGGTGTACTTTATCTGATACTTTTCTCATGGTTTTCAGTTCGCTGTATTCCCGGATGATCGTTGCGTGTTCCTCGTCTCCGATACGCTGTGCGGTGCTCTCTGTGACTTGTTCTCCATAGGTTATCCGTATACCCAGTTCCTTGAGGAGGTCCACTCCCTCTTCCTTGTGGTAGGGGGGGCATTCGGAGGTTCCGATTCCTATGCAGGCGTTGTCGGTGTATGCCACGAATCGGTTCACAGGGAGGCTTGCGAAGCTGAATGGGTCGAGGTATCTGTAGAGGAATCTCATGTCCTTGGGTAGTCCTTGGCCGCCTATTTTCTTGAATATCTGCCAATCGGCGTTGTCTCTCATTTCCTTGTCGATGCTGAAGTATCGGATGGAGTCTATTCCTAGGGAGTATCCGAAGTGGCGCATTTCTCGTTGCCAGTATATGAAGTCCGCTTTCGCGGCCTTCATGTTGAATTTATCTTGTTTGATTCTGCTGTATAGGAAGGAGGAGGCTTCTCTGACGCATATGTAGATTGGCTTCGTCCATTCTCTTCGATTCCAGAGGACCTCTAGGAATTTGCTTATCCCCACGAATCTTCCAGCATTTCCGGAATAAAATGAGAAGGATGGGATTGTGACTTCATATTCGTTTATTTTCTTATAGGATAGGTTTCCGATGTTGCAGGTATCCCAGCTACAGTCCAAATCCACGTTATCCCCATGAACAAGGAGAATGTCGTCAATCGGGCTGTTATCTCTACACCACGCCAGTCCCTCATCGTCTCGCGATCCGAAGAGGTCGATAATCTTAGGGTATCTCTCACCTAGGGCCTCGACGAGCCCTGATTTGCCTGACCCTTTTTTGCCGATAATTAGAAAGATTAGGGCTTTGAGGAAATTTGGGTTATCTATTCCCCTCACCCAATCTACCCTGATTTTAGTCAGGTCCTTCTTCTCTCGGGAGCCGATGAGTTTCACCCTTAGAGTTCAACCCCTTTTTCAGAGTCGTATTCATGTATTTTTGGACCATACCGAGCGCCACCCTCGAAGTATTTGAACTCGTGGAGTTTATCCCATATCGCCATATCGAGTTTGGGATAGAATGTTTCTGCCAGGTGGTTTCTGTATCGTTCTCTGTTGAGGAGCGTTATGTCCTCTGTCTCGCCGGTGAGGCTATCTGCTTTGATTCTTATAGCCTTCACCTGTTCAACCCAGTCCATTAGCATTTTCTTGTCATCGTCTGTCTCCCTATAGAGTACCCGAACTACACTAAGCTGTGCCCTGAGTGCTTCAAACTGTCTCCCTCTCATGAATAGCTCGTCTGCCCTATTTAATCGGGGAATTAGGACTTGGCTGATATATTGACCCAAGAGTTCATGGGGCTTACTCATTATCCATCGTAGGGGGATAATCAACTAAAGCTTTTATATTTTAGGGATATATTCCAAGAATAGGACTGTTTTACCCTTGAAAGGTGATTAGACTGGCAATAATTCGATATAATGTTCGAGATGCTTCTGGCTCACCGCGTTATGGACTTACTGAATCGGAAAAGGATAACGTGGTCGCCGCTGGTGGAGAAGTTTTCAACATTGTCAAGAGTAAAGGAGAGAGGTCTACACGCTCAACTGCTCCTCCGCCTTCTACGGTAGCGCCGACGTCGGCGAGTGATCTGGTTCTCAAGGCCCGTGTCTCAGGTGTGACAGGTTCGATTGAGGAGCAGCTTCAGCTATTTGCTGAAGGGAAGATTACTCAGGAGCAGTTGGTGGCTCGGAAGGGGGCTATCGAGGGGGCTCACCTGGAGTGGTACACTGGCTTCGAGGAGACTGGAGCTACTCCGGAAGAGACTCAGGAGATTATCGTGGCTCGTGGTGGTGAGTCGGCTGCCCGGTTAGAATCGACGGTCAAGCAGATTCTGACCATGGAGGCGACGGGTGATATCTCACATGAGCAGTCGATTGCTACCATTGAGCACTATCAGGAGAAGCAGCTTGGGGAGGTTCGGAATATTATGAGCGGGGAGAATCTTCTTGCTGGGGGGTCGGGGCTTTCAATAGGCTACAGGTTCGAGGAAAAGCCTGCTGAATCTGGGCCTATCGATGTTAATGTCCTGCTTCAAGAGGCTGAGGGTGAAACGGTTTATGGTCCTCTTCCCCGTCCGGCTCCTGATGTGATTCCTATTGACAGGGAACATCAGCAGAGGGAGGCAGCGTTTACCGCTCCTGCTTTAAAATCATACGCAAGTTCTCTTCCTAAGCCAGATGCGATTTACTCGGCAGCTGGGGGTCCCGTGAGGCCTGTTGAACCGGAAATATTTACCCATATCAAGGTTCAACCTAGTACCGTCACGCATCTCGGGATTACGATGACCCGGGCGCAGTTCGAGGCGGACTTTGCGGGAATCCCGGATTCCGAAGTCCCCACGTATTCTCCAGTTCCCTTACTCACTGAGCTTCCTGATCCTGTTGACTTCGTTGGTATCCCGGGTCCTGCTTCGGCGCGGAAGCCGGGAAGTATCAGTGAGAAAATCCAGACCATCTTTGATACGAAGATCAAAGAGTTTGAGGAGGGTGTGGTGAGCTTCGAGGTGGGGATGCGTAAGGCGGGCCGGGAACTGGGGGCTGAGGCACAGGTCTCCATGACAGAGGGAGATGTCGGGAAGGCGCTTCTGCTAGGTACTACTGCTTTCGCCACTAGAGCGGGGGTCGGCATCATTGAGGGTTCCACTTTCCTAGTCAGACCCCTCGCATGGCAGAAGGCTGCGGGGGGGATATATGAGGGAACTAAGGGCGTCATTGAAGACCCTGGAGCGGTCCCTGGGGGCATCCAGAAGTGGGCAGGACAGGTGGCCCGTGACCCCGGGTCCATCGTGGAGTTCGCGGGGGACATTGCAGCGGGCTTCGCAATTTCTCAGATAATCAGCACGATTACGGGGCCGACGACTAAGGTGTCCCGGCTTGAGGGGGTCGATATTGATGTCAAGTCCACGACTTTGGGGATGGTTGATGAGGTGGACCAGTTTTCGGGTAAATCGGTTAAAGTCGTTCAGTTTCCTGAGGCAGAGTTAACCCCCACAGTCACTAAGCAGAGGATCCCCCGGGTTGTGGCTGATTTGATGGAAGTCGAGCTTGATGATTTCCGGGGCTCTGGTAAACTTCTCGGGGTTGCCGAGGAGGGCGGTCTTATCCGGCTGGAAAAGATTGATGTTCCTGCGGGGCTCCTCGATGATCTTCTTGAAGGAAAGGCCGTTACAGTGGACGCCCCACTGATAACTGAAGGCCTTCCTCGGGGGTTGGGCGACCGGGGTATTTTGGCTAAGGAACTATCCGATGAGATCACGATTAAAACGGGTGGCCAAAGAATACAGATAGATGAGTTTGCATTACTTGAGCGTGCTGAAGATGCTTCTTTTGACCTACCTACTACTGGGAAAGAAGTGATAGTTTATCCTCCATCTGATCTTTTTGGGGGGGAATCTACAACATTCCTTGAGATCCCCGAGGGGAAGGTCAAGTTCGGGGGTCCCTGGTTCGATGATGGTGTGAAAGGGGTGCTGGAGCCTGGAGAGCACCGATTTGATGTGAAGGGCGTCATCCTCGATGAGGCACCTAATATCCTAGATGATCTCCCCGAGAACATCCCCATTGACCCTGGAGTTGGACCTAGAACCCCGCTCTCGAAGACCTTCGGGGGTGGAGCCGATGTAGTTCAAGAGTCAATAATTAAGGAGATCACAGAAGGGATTTCTCCCCTAGCTTCGGTGGTCACTGAGCCAGCGGTAGTCTCTAAGGGGGTAGCGTTGGGCGTGGGATTGGGTGCGACTGCACTTGAAGCACCGGACCCCATCTCATCTGAAAGCGTTCAATCTCTCATGGGTATCGGTTTAAGAACGACAGGGGCTAAGGGGGTCTCGATTTCAGGGGTTCTTCTGGGGAGTAAGGGAAGAGGCAAGCAAGACCCCTTTTCAGTCCCCGATATCCTGGGGGGTGCGGAAACGGGGCCCCCCAAGGAGGCCACCATAATCCCCATTTTCGACACGACAGAGATCATTGATACGCCAAAGCCTGTACCTCCAATTGTGATAGTTGCCCCAGACACCACCATTGATGTGGTGACTCCGGTGATTCTCTCACCCCCCAAGTTTCATCCTCCTAAAGTGATTCCAATCGTAAGACCAGGGTTGACTCCTGACCCAGACCCAGTTATCCCTAGGGTGATCCCCATTATGAACATCCTCCCTGATACAAAGCCCAAGCCGTTGCCCAAACCTCCTATTGTGGCCCCGATTGTGATACCCGAGATCATACCCGTCCTCGATGTTCCAGCGGACCAGATTCAGGAGCCGGTTATTGTTCCCATCCAGTCGGTAGTACAGAAGCAGAGGACGGTTCGGACTCCTCCCCTCTTCAGTATTTTAGGAACTAAAAGACGGGCGTTCCCAATTCGGGGTAAGCGCCCGCCATCGAGACGGCGAAGACGAGACCCCTTTAACCTTATTGGGTTCGAGGAGAGAATATACCCCCTTGCTTCCGCAGAGGCTTTATTGGGTGGAACTCCAGGGAGACGGAGAAGGGGACCTTCAAGACCTCCCGGGAGGGGTCCTAGGAATATGTCCGATCTCATTCTAGGTAGGGCTCCGAAGCCTAGGAAGCGAAAGAGGAAGAAGGCTAAACCCCGAAAACGGAAGAAGAAACGATGAGAACGATTGCTATTTGGGTCACTGCTATCATCCTCATTTTTAGCTCGATCATTGGCTGGCTGGCTATTTCACCCCCATATTTCGAGACTATCTCCTGGGTGGAAGACGAAGTCAATTTGACTGGCGATGCTCTGGACGCCTACGAATCCGTGCAGAAAAGTGGGCATAATAGTATGCGTATAATCGGTCCCGCATTCGCCGCTGTGTATGTTGTTTGGGCTATTCTCAAGATGAGCCAAAGAGAAAGGTACACGGGGGTTTACAGGTGATGTACGCTGCAACGACCGAAGTGCTGAGAATTTGTCGGGACTGCGGACTCGAGGCGTACCTGGAGGAGGATTTAGAACTGTTTAGGAAGCATAAAGCCAGTCGCCATGGTCGCCAGAACCTCTGCGGGCGATGTTGTAGTAAAAGACATAATAGAACCACTGAGTTCCTTGAGGTTTTCCATGCGAGGGCTGATGGTCTTCAGTGCCACTTCTGCGGTAAAGAAGTCACGAATCTGGAGAGGCGTCACAGTGATTCACTGATCATTCACAGCCTTGATGGGAACCATCGGAACTGGGATCACGCAAACAAAGTGCCAGCTCATCGGGCCTGCCATAACACCCATCATTTCTCAGGAGAGAAAAGCGTCAAGTGGAAGGGCGACGAAGCCACCGATGCGGCGAAGTACAGGCGCGAATTGAAGAGGAGGAGAGGACGTTGATCTTTGCGATAGTTGAGTTCATAGCTCTCCTCGCTGTGGGGGGCTTTCTCTATTACAGCCTCAGTGGCATAGCCTTGGCGTATCTTGAGAGTCAGGTAGCTCTTTATCCCGCTGCATTCACAGTTGCGTCTATTACCTTTACGAAGGCTATCATCAACTGGCTTCTCCTATTCATGATATTGGGAGGCGTATTCGGCCTCATTGTGTGGGTTCAGAGAACCCGTCCGGAGGGATATTATTAATGGACTTAGGGATGCTGGCTGAGCTCGCGGGGGCTGTTTTCGCGCTTTACGTGGTCTATCTGGTTCTGAAGCGGGTCTTCGGGAAGCGGGAGAAGAAAAAAGATGAAGAGTAGGCGGGTATCTCGGCTATTTCCACTTAAAATTGGGGGATTACAGTTCATGTCATGGAATAACTCAAGGATAAAATGGGTAGATGTTATATCCGATTGCCTCAACATCTTTTTAGGAATCTTTTTAGTGGTTCTTTTTGGAATGCTTTTAGCATCTGTTCGGGTTCAGCCCTGGGAACCAAACAAACCTGTTGCTCTTATCGAACTTCTACTTGGTGTCTCCGTTCTGTCTCTAGGTCTCTGGCGATTTGCAACAGGACTAACTGGGAGATATTATACATGATGAAATCAAGAATCGTACCAATCTCTATTCTTCTCTTGATAATAATACCAACAACTTTAGGTATAATTCCTGTTGTAGAAGCTTCCACAGTATCACTAAATAATCCGACTGTGGATGGATTCGTATATCAGTATGGTGATTATTTTAGAAATGAAGATGATTCCTATTTAAAAATTGGGCGACCATATATATTTTCAACTTATGTCTATGCAAGGGCATATCTGGAATGGGATATTTCAAGTATCCCAAACGATGCTACAATTATCAGTGTAACTTTAAAATATCATGGAAATAAAAGAGAAATTGATTCTCATATTCACGAGATGTTAGGAGTAAGACCATCTACTGAACCAAATGATTCTGGTGGAAATTGGAATCTCTGGGTAGAGATGGGGCAAGGGACTGTTTATGCTGACCTCGTAGGATTCCCTGAGGTAGGAACAAATAAAGAGATTAATTTAGGTGCTACAGCGGTATCTCATTTGCAGAGTCAGCTTGATGATGATTGGTTTGCCATAGGGATTCAATCCGATGATGAGTCAGATCAGTATGCAGATTCAGCGATTTACTCTGAGGATTATGCCTCTAATCCAGATCCGACTCTCTATGTTGTGTATTCATATCCACCGACCATAACTTCCGTTTCGATCTCAGATATGGAGGATACAGATAACCTCTACGCAATGAAGAAGTACTACAGCTTCGTAGCGGTTGTCAACGATGCAGAGGGAGCAACGGATATCGATAAAGTCTATATCCGAGGAAAAAATGGCGCAGCCACATTATGGGAGGTCAGGGTCTCTGATCTCACGGGGGGCGGGTCCTGGTCGATTCAGAGCGGTTCAACGATTATAGATGTAGATGATGTAACTTGGCAGGAAAATGGTGACGTAGGAACTGCGACTTTCAAAATTAGGTTGGAAGGTGATCATAATAATCTTGCAAACTTGGAGCTCGCTATCTATGTTGAAGACTCACAAGGTGCCTCTGCTGGATGGACTGATAAGCAAACAAACTACTGGGACGCCATTACTCGACTTGTCACCACAGGCTTTGAGTCAACTGAGGGAAGAATAAACAGTGGAGGCTCAACAACCCTATCCGGAACAGTCTACTATGCGACTACAGCAGATGGGAACACACCAAGCGCATTCAGTCCACCTAATGACCAGTTCACAGCCGCACACTTCCACGACTCAGGGCATACATCCCGTGGAAACGATCCTACGGTTGTCAACGGGGCATTCTCGAACAGCTTCAACATTCCTTCAACGGTCCAGAATAATCAGTATCATGTTTACCTAGACATGGTGGGTGACTGGCCTGATGGGGATGCCCCCGACGCTGATATAGCTTCGGTGATAGGTGACCAGGGGCAGCCTCAAAGCTACTCCGCTAGTGACAGCCGAGTTATTCTCAACGATAACGTGAATATTGATGTCACGCTCTGGTATGATTACGACAATACCCCCGTGACTGACGGCACAGTGACCATTGACGGATACGCTGCCAGCCACCAGGGCTCTGGAGTCTGGCGCATAACGCGGGCAAACGCAAGCGTGAACTCCGTTCTCTATGATGTCATTGCATTATCCGGCAATACCCACGGAATATCTGCCGTTGACCAAAATGGAAAAAGCCAGCTGGTGATCTGGGATAGATATAATGTCACCGGGCTATGGGCGTCCAATTTGAATCCAATCGTGGGGGAGACGGTTTATCTCTACGCCACGGCGGAACTTGCGTTTGATGGGCATCCCCCGGATGCCGATGACAGTCTGAACATCAGTGGAGTCGGATTTGATTGGGACTGGGCTGAGGAGAGACTCTACGCGGAAGTAAACAAGAGCACCCCGGGAGCTATCACATATGATACTCTCACCTCCGTTGAGGAGTACAGCTACGGGATCACCCTGGGCACGATGGATGGAAACACGGTGACTGTGACTTGGGGGGACTTCGAAGTTCATTTCCTCGGGCTCTTCAACGAGAACGGCACCTTCGCAGGGTCCGTAAACGTGACAGCCCATCTCCCCTCAGGAACAACCATCTTCCCGGTGGATGGGCAAGAGGATAAAGGATTCTCGGAAACTCCTGAAATGTTCAGCTTCCCACTAGCTGGCGGGGGATACCGTTACATATATTCATTCCAAGACAACGAAACCCTATACCTCTTCACACCCGACGCCACATACAGCGTCTACAGCTTCACAATCCGGGACTATACGGGCCAAGTGGGACGGGCTGAAACCTATCTTGAATCCCTACGAATCGTCAATGGAAGCGAGCGGCTGATAGAGAGGCAGATTATCTGGGACACCGCTAACTCTATTCCTCTCACACTGGTTCAGAGCCAGATTTACGCGCTTCAAGTCAGGTTTGCGGATAACTCAACATACCGCTTCGGATACTTCATTCCAGGCTCAGAGGCGACGCCAACCCTGAGCATTTATGAAATAGCCTTCAGCAGCCAGGCACACATACCCGCCGAGCACATACTGGTGGAAGCGCTGCGCCCGTCTGATACGCATATCCGGGTGAACTACAAGGACTCCCTGGATGATACCGATGAGGTTTTCGTTGAAGTCTGCTTGCTCAATGGAACCCAGATATGGAACGATACGGCAGCAGGTGACATTCTCCAATTCAACTGGTACGGTGCGGACACCGATACAGACTATATGGTACAGGTAAACATAACCCACGGATTCTATGGAGCACTCACCTACACAGCCTGGCTTGAAGGGGCTCATGATCCTTACGAGGACCCACCTGACCTTGGGTTATTCGGGACTTGGCCTATAGCCAGTCCCCTTGCAATCTTCCTCATAGTTGGGACCGCCTGTCTCTTCAGTCGCTCCTCCGCTGTTATCGGGTCGGCAGTGACCGTATTAGTGGCTGCGGCTCTAGTGGGCCTTGGTTGGATTGCTATATCATACACCGTTCTAGCTACCTTGTTTTCTCTGGTTGTGTTGTGGGGTCTTTCAAGAGGAGGAAAATAGATGAGACTTGCGTGGAAACTGCTTTTCTTTATGCTCTGCTTGAATCTCGGTACAATGATAGTCAGTTCACTGTTGGGCGTCGGGATTGGTCTGAATCAGGAAGATTTGGATCAGTTTGAGGAGGCTTTCGACGCGGATAAGATCGTGGATACATGGAACTGGGGAGGCACAGGAAGTCTCGTTGGGGATATTGGCTCAGGTCTCCGATTCTTCTGGGGTGCAGTTCAAAAACTTGTCATCGGCTTCCCACTACTTTTGAGCGTACTGGGGGTCCCCCCAATCATAGTCACAACCTTCACCGTGTTATGGGGATTCATCTGGCTCAGTTTCATCATAGACTTCATATCCGGGAGGCGGATGATGGGTGATTAACTGGATATTCGTAGCCTCAGAGGCAGTGGATACTCTACTTGAGAATAACAACTACGTGGGGGCGATAATCCTGATATTCACGGAGACAATGGGGGCAACCATGTTCTATGGTCTGATCTTCCTAGGATTATCCACTGCTTTGTATATCCGGTACCAGAGCATAATTCCAATAACCATTCTAGCTATCCTGCTATTCGCAGCCTTCAGACCAGTAATCCCCACCAGTTCAATGGGCGGGATACTGCTCTTGATGTCACTAGCCGTTGGGATTCTACTCTACCAAGTATTCATCAGGAGAGGAAATAGATGACGAAAAAGAGAAAGGGAACTAATGGAAGCCAGGTAATAGACAAGATGCTCCCCCTTTTGATACCTGGAGGTCCCCGTGACCCGAACTATCGTGCCAACTATAAGAGGCTGAGAAGGCATAGGAAGAGGATCGGACGAGTTGAGCCGGAACGGATGACGGCGTTGGAACGAGACGCGGACCGACTTCTATCAGAGCTTGGGTTGGCCCTCAAAAGAAAGAGAGTAATGAAGTTCTGAATGGGACATATGCCCCGCTAATGGGTGTTTTTCCCCTAAATTGTTATATATCTACCAAATCCTTCCCATGATTGGCAACTTATGTCGAAAATGCTGACCAAGAAACGGAGAGGCGTTCTCGCCGGGGGCGGAGTCGTTGGCCTCGCTGTCACCATCTTCATCCTCGTCGTCATCGTGGGCTTCATGCTCCAGATGACCGCGGAGATAGAGGGTGACATTGACATCAACGCAACCGAGAATCCCGAAGCCGCTGCGGCCGCGTCCGACGTTTTCCAGAAGTCGTACAAGGCGCAGGCGCAGTTCGGCAACGTGATTACCCTCAGCGTGATCGGGATCATCATTGCCGTCGTGAGCGGGTTCGTAGCCTACACGCGGCAGTAATCCCCCACCCTTTTTTATTTGGGTAGAAGGAGTGAAGCCGGATGGAATCGTACACTGATGAGCCTGTGAATAGTCCTGAGGAGGTTCAGGAATATTTGGATCGGCGGGGAGATTATAGTCTTCCCACGAACTGGAATCTAGCTCACCTGACCATAAGCCAGATCACAGTCAAGTTCTTTCGGGATCGTGCTATCCTCGCAGACCTTCTCCCCTTAGTGGATCAGATTATGGCAACCTCGAACTTGGATAACCGAGGCGTCGATCTCTATCGCTGCATGATCAACAGTCAGATAATCGAGATTATGCTATTCACAGATGAGGACGACAACAAGGCATTCAGCGCCCTGAACACTGCACGAATCTATTTATTCATGCTTCTCGAAGGAATGCGAAAGGGATACCGCGGGGCACTCGCTACAGAGCTTAGGCGGGTATACAGAAGGGAGGCGGAGCCTCAGCCTAAGAAGAAGGGTTGGTTCAGATCATGAGCGACCCGATTTCCTGGTTGGGGGCGCTTCTTCCTGGGCTGACCCAAGAGGCTGAGGTAGCGATTTTCGTCACTGTGGTTCCTCTCCTTCTTTTCGTCTCAGTTTTTGTTCACCTCATTATGGCTCTGCTTTTACCCAAGTCTGGCTGGGTCAGATTGAAGGCACGGCTTAAACGGGAATGTGTAATCGTGCAGCTCTTCACTGATGAAGGGTTCGAGAAAGTCGAACTCATGAAGAGTGACCTAGGCCAGGGCATTCTCTCAGGGAATCCGATTAGCTATATTTTCACTCCACGTCCCCCCGTGATAATGGAAGGGGACACGGAACTCCTTGATCTATCTCCTGATGTGAAGGCAAATCTGGACGAGGCATTATCCCACCGTTTCTTCACGGACACGGGGAAACCCCTCTACATGGGCTACGTGGGTAAAAGCGTGGCTGTGACCCCCCGTTTGCTCAAGGTAATCAAGCAGATTCACGGTCAGAAGAAGCTGAGACTTCGGAAGAAGACAGAGAAAGAGGTAGAGGACTCGTCGATAGAGGTCAGGCTTCTAACTCTTCTATCCCCCTTACTACTGAAGCTTTACATCGGCAAGACCTTCAACCCGAGCCTCATTGAGAGCATCAAAGCAGAGAACGAGAGGAAGGGGTTCCTGAGGAAGCCCGCGCCAATGGAGTTCCTGAGCAAGAACCCTATCCCCATAATCCTGATAATCATTGTTATCCTGGTGGGGCTCGCGATGGCGTCCGGGAATCTGGACATCCTAGGGCCTCTAGGATTGGGAGGTACCACCGCGTGAACCCCTCGATGACCAACCTCTTCTTCTATATGCTCCAAATCGAGATCGTTCTTCTTCCCTTAGTCCTGTTTTGGTGGGCCAAGTCAGAGTTGAACCAACCACTGAAGCCTGTCTGGGCTGAGATTCGGTTGACAAACGTGGAGGATGTTTCAATGGGGCGCCCTGTGGGCATGGAGGTGAGTAGATGAAAAGACGAAGAATCCTACTCCCTATCGTAGTTACAATCGTAATCTTAAGCGTCTTCACTCTGGGTCTTGAAGGTCCAGTGGAGTCGTACACCACAGAATTCGGCGTGGAGATCCATGTGTCCATGTGGCACTTCCGCGACGGCGTGCTCCTGGATTACAGCCACCACGCTGGTGTGCTGACTGACCTAGGCGCTGACTGGATCGAGGACCAAATAGGAGATTCCCCAGCGACCGAGCCGGCCAAGTATATAGGCTTAAGCAACGACGCTACTTCACCCACTGCTGCCTGGATAGTGATACCCACCGAGATAACCACCGGAGGCATGAGCAGGGCAGCCGGAACATACGCGAATGACGGCACAGGTCAGTGGAACATAACCAAGACCTTCAGCCCAACCGGCTCTGGAAGCGCTCAGCTGACAGGCCTCTACTGGGCATCAACAGGTAGCTTACTGCTAACGGCTGACACTTTCACGCAGATCAACTACGAGTCGGGAGACACCGTGCAGATACGCTGGACGATAACGGTGAGCTAGGGAGGATGAAGTATTGAGGAAATACTTCCCTCTTCTCCTAGTTTTACTGCTAGTAGCACCAAGCCTAGTTCCAGCCATCAAGGTCGAAGCAGAGGAGCCAGCCCCTGTAGTCTACCGGGGGGGCAACTACGTTGATACCGACTTTGGGAATGGCACTCATTCATGGGAATCAGCGCCCCAGTGGGTGTTCAATGGTTCCCACTATGTCCCCTACATCTACTCTGAGACGGAAGATTATATCCAGGTCCAGTCAGGTCTGGTTGGAGCTCGGATTTACAAGTCTGGGTATGCCGAGTTCTGGGATCCGAATATGACTGAGGTTCGGCTCTACGAGGAGAGGTGGGAAGTATCATATTATGATGGAAGGTGGAAGGTCTCTGACACCTATAACCCTGAGTTCTCTGTAACTATGGATGAGGGTACCGTCAATGTTACAGTGGGCTTCATCACGGACTGGCCGAACAATGGTGAGCGTGCTTTCACGGTCAAATATATCTTCAGGGAGGGCTCCGCTCTCAAGCATGAGATTGACTTCACTAGCTATGCCTCTGAGCAGTACGAGTTCAATGTGACTCAGAAGTGGGCTGGTATTGTAGCGTCGAAGGTGAAGCATGACCAGGGCGAGGATGTTATTACCACAGCTACGACGGTGGACAGTTCCCATTTTAGGTTCCTCAAGGAGAATGGAAATCTAAGCATCGTCGAGAATCAGTGGGATATGTACTATGGGTACAATGAGACGGTTGGGGTCTATTATGTTCTTGAGAATAAGAATCTGAAGCCCGTTGAGATTGACGTTCATGCTCAGGGGTTGAAGGCGGATTTTGTATTCGGCACCTGGAATCTGGCTCAGGGTGAGAGTCTGAGGATTGACCCTGGCACGGCGACACTGGAAGCAACCTATGATGAAGGTGTCTACCTTCAATCAGGCACTTATAAGACGAATCTTGGCATGGATGATCTTCATTTTTACCGAAATAACTTTGAGCTTCATATTTGGAGAGCTTTTATTGAGTGGGATATAACCAGTATTCCAGATGTCGCCACGGTCACCGAAGTTACTTTCAAGTATCATGGCAGGTCCCATACTGCGGATGGTGGTCACATTCATGAGTTTGGATTTAGGCCATCAACATCAGGAACAAATCAACAAAAATACAATGAGGCTGGAGAAGGAACTGTTTATGCGAGTGGTGGAGGATTCCCCGTTGTTGGCGCAAATCAACAGATAAATTTAGGCGCCGTTGCCAGAACAGACCTTGAAGCTCAACTGAGTGCTAATTGGTTCGCCATCGGACTCCAAAACGATAATGAGGCCACTGAAAGTTATAGTTGTAAGATTAACTCCGAAGATTATGGCAGTTCTAATCCAAAACCAAGCCTTTATGTTGTATACAGCACAGTTACTGCCCCCACAGTCTCCACTCTGAGTGCCACATCCGTCGAGGAGACCACGGCTAACCCCCGGGGGCAGGTGACTGCTACGGGCGGAGAGAACCCGACACGTTATATTGAATATGATATAGACTCGGGGGCTCCTTATGCCTATTCAGATAACGCCGGTGTCGGAGGCACCGGAATCTACAATAGCGATCTCACCGGGTTGACACCGGGCGAGAAATACTACTATCGTGCGAAGGCGGGGAACTCAGGGGGAACGGCCTATGGCTCCGAGATGACCTTCATCACGAAGCCCAATGCCCCCTCAAGCCTGAATGCGTATAGCCCGACGGACACTCAGATAAGTCTGAGCTGGACGAAGGGCACCGGAGCCTACTATACCTATGTCCGAAGGAAAGTTGGTAGCTATCCAACCAGTATTTCGGATGGAGTCCAGGTATATGCGGACACTGGATCGGGTACAACGGATTCCAGCCTATCTCCTGGGGTATATTATTTCTATAGGGCCTGGTCACGAGCCTACGATGGGGAATGGGGGCCCTACTCGGACAGCTATAGCTCCGATGCCGAATATACGAAGCCCAGTAATCCTTCAGGCCTTTCAGCTACGGCAATGGGATCAACACAAATCGATTTGGCGTGGACCAAGGGAACAGGTGCAGACAAGACCCATATCCGGCGCAAGATAGGGAGCTACCCGACAAGCATCTCAGATGGAGACCCGGCATATTTCGACACCGGAGTCTCCAAGGAAGATACAGGCCTCATAGCCGGGAACGATTACTATTATCGGGGCTGGGCCTATGACACGGATTCAGGGTATTATTCAAGTGGCTACACGGAGGACTGGGATAGAACCCCCCAAACCCATAACGAAGAGGTTTCTCAGTCGCTTTCAATAACGGGTGAAGCCATTCGGACTCTATCGGCTGTTAGGAGCCCTACGCAGGGAATCATGGCCTCCGTCAACTCACTGAGAAGCTGGCAGACATCAAGAACATTAACCCAGTCTTTAACCCCCGTTATTGATGGGGGTAGGACTTGGGATACTACCAGAATTGCAACTCAATCGATAGTTTCCGTTCTCACGGGAAACAGAATTTGGGATGCCACGAGAAACCTCGAACAGACCATACAGTTCAATTTCGAGACCAGCCGTCTTTGGACGCTCATGAAGAAGGCCACTCAATCCCTCTCTGCAAGTTTCAATGCAGAGCGGAACTGGTCTACATCGAGATTGATCCCCCAGAGTCTGAGTATGGCCTCTGGCGTTGGCAGAACTCTGGGTGCAATGAGGGTACTCACTCAGGCGATCACTGCTACTTTCAACGGGGAAAGGCTCATGAGTTTGTTGAGAACGGTATCCCAAGGGTTTTCGCTATCTCTTGAGGGGAACAGGCTCCTAGGACTCATCAGGTCAGCGACACAGGAAATAACTTCGACATTCAACGCTAAGAGAACTTTGGACGCTATAAGAACGGCATCGCAGACCATAGCTGCTACATTTGACATCGAAAGGGTTTGGGGCACATCCAGAACCATAACTCAGGGAATATCCATGCTCTTCAACGCAAATAGGCTATTGAGTCTTTCAAGGATGGTAAGCCAGAGTGTATCGCCGGTTTTCAACGCATTTAAAGCTGGCACGTTCCCAAGAGTGGTCAGCCAATCCCTGTCTTTTGTCTCGAATACTTTTACCCGTCTCTACGGGTTCATGGCAGAAACCGTGTCTTTGACGATAACGACAGCATTCGATGCTCTTAGGGAGTGGTCTTTGCTGAGGACTATGGCCCAGTCTTTGACTGCAACCTTCAATTCTGGGAGAGCTTGGACTGCTCTGAGGGTTTTGGCGCAGAGTATTTCGATGAGTTCCAATGTGGAAAGACTCTGGAGTACGATGCGAACGGTTTCCCAGGGAGTGTCAACTGCGTTCAATGGTGAGCGGTTCGTAGTCCTCCTTAGATCAGTAGCCCAAGGCATATCGATTTCCGGCAGTACGGATAGGCTATGGAATGCCCTGAGAACGGTATCCCAGACTATCACGGCTTCCACAAACGTTGGAAGACTTTGGAGTACAACAAGAGAATTAGCCCAGACCGTATCTATGTCCTTCATCATTGAAAGGTTGTGGAGCACCACAAGAGCCCTGACACAGGGACTATCGGCGACCTTCGAGGGGAACCGGGTTGTGGCTCTACTCAGGTCAGGGGCCCAGGGAATATCCGCATCATTCAACTCAGAGAGATTGTTGGATGCCAGGAGAATGATAACTCAGGCGCTCACCGCCACATTCAGCACTGAGAGATTGTGGAGTACACTGCGAACCGCCACACAGGGGATTTCAGCTTCCTTCAACACGGGGAGATTATGGAGCACTCTAAGAACGGTATACCAGGGAATATCGACTACGATCAATGGGGAACGACTTGTGAATCTTCTCAGATCGGGGATACAGGCAGTATCTGTCTCACTTAATTCTGAACGACTTTTGGGTGCTATGAGAACGTTATCTCAGGAGATAGTGACCTCAGTTAGCGCCTTCAAAACTGGAAACTACCTGAAGGTCTTGTCTCAAGGATTGTCTACCGCTTTCAATACGGAGAGATATTGGGTTACATCCAGGGTCTTAATACAGGAACTCTCAGCAGCATTCAATGCCCAGAGAATTTGGACGCTGATGAGAAGGGTATCCCAGGCGATGTCGCTGTCTATGGAGGGAAATAGGTTTTTGTCACTCATTAGATCAGCGATGCAGGGAATAACGGTTTCAACCAATATCGAGAGATCGTGGGTGGCTATGAAAATAGCGTCACAGATGATTACGGCTACCTTCAATGGGCTCAGGGAGTGGTCTTTGCTGAGGACTATGGCCCAGTCTTTGAGTGTCATCCTCAATGCTGAGAGAGTATTGACGGCTCTGAGGACGTTAACCCAGGATATAGTCGCCTCATTTAACTCAGTACGGTTCTGGACGGCGTTCAGAGGGGTATCCCAGATAATTTCCACTAGCTTAAGCGTAGAACGCATCGGCACGTTTTCAAGAGGGGTTTTCCAAGGACTGAACCTAGTATTAGATTCGTTAATTGATTTACCTGCTTTCATGAGGCAGTTATCCCTCAGCATAAATGTGGCCACTCAAACCCTCAGGTCCTGGAGTCTCAGCAGGGTCCTCACACAGGGTTTGAATCTCGTCTCAGAGGTACGAATATTCATGGGGATAGCCAAAGGGGAGCTCGTCTCATTGAGTTTGGAAGTTCTGATTAGATTGAACGTCTTCTACGGTATGTTGAACGCGTTCAACACCGGCCTGATCATGCTGAACGCCCTTACCCTGCTCTCCACCGGGATGTTCATTGGGCGTGATCGCGATGTGGGTTGGGGGGCCATATCCACATTCCTCTGGTTCACTACTGCCATGGCGACGATTGTAGATAATCCAGAGAACTGGATTTCTGTAAGAGTATATGGAATGGCGGGGGTGATACTCATTGTGCTCACCCTGATTAGTATCATTCAACGTTTGGAACCAGAGGAAGAATATTTCGAGGATTGGGGTTGAGAGATCAAATGGGAGTGCTGAATAGGATACCGCGGAGAAAAGCGATTCCACTACTAATTCTGGCTCTCCTAGTTGCGACTCTACCCTCTGTGGGGGCTAATCCCGATATTGAAACGCTCTGGTCTGACAGCTACGTTGATAATCATGTCGGGTGGACTGTCGTTGGTAGCCCTCCCTATCTGGGGGATACTGATGGTGACTATATATACTCGAAAACAGATTTGACGGAGGAGGGGGATTATGGTTTTGCCGATCTTTCCTCTGCTGGGTCGATCACAAGCGTAACCCTGTATCTTGAGTGCTATGGCGACGATGCCCCCAACGATGACAGTTTTGATGTCTATGTTTTTGATGGGAGTTCATGGACGAACGAGGGAAATATCGCGCCTTCAACTACGGCATGGGGGACATATGAAACCCTAGATTTGTCAACGAAGCTGAACACAGATGTCAAGATAAACAATGCCCAAGTGTATTTTATATATAAAAAATCCAAAGGGGCGGATGACGTATGGATAAGACGGGCGTATCTCTATGTTGATTACAGCCCTACTCCCGCAGGCCAAGAATATACCCGGGAGGTTTCACAGTCTATTTCAATGACGGGGGTCAGTTATCGGCTTTTATCGCTTTACAGAGATTTTTCGCAGGGACTATCTATCACCTCTGATTCCGTGAGAACTTGGAGTCTATCTCGGGTACTTAGCCAAACATTATCCCTGGCATCGAACACCATCGCAGATGTGATTCAGCTGATAAAGCGGAGCGTAGCTCTGGGAGTCACATTGACTACAAGCGGTAGCAGAAGCTGGTCGTTGCTTCGTGATTTGGCTCAGAGTGTTTCTCTTATTATGTCTCAACCAAGTGAGGGAGGATTCCTGCTATCGATGGGTATCCCCGGTGATACCGCGTCAAGGGTACATTACAGAATAATCAACGAGTTCAACACCGGCCTGATCATGCTGAATATCTTAAGCGTGTTAACCACGGGGGGGTACTTTTTGAGAGACCGGGAATATGAATGGGGGGCAGTTACGACGGTCTTATGGTTCACTACTGCCCTGGCAATGCTGGCAAATAACCCAAGGAATTGGATAATTGCCCGGGTATATGGTATCTTTGGGACAATATTCATTGTATTCACAATCGTTAGCGTCATTAAGCGTTTGAATCCAGAGGAAAACTACTTAGAGGAATGGGGTCGATAGAAAAAATGAACCGAAGCATAGTAGTTAGGAAAATGATTCCGCTACTAATTCTAACAGGTCTAGTTTCTTCTCTCCCCCTCGTGGCTGGGGCGACAGATACCTTTGGAGTGGTTAACGAGTTCAACATAGCGATAATTATGCTGAATCTGTTGACTCTTTTAGCTTCGGGGGCCTACATTCTGAAGGGACAAGACTTAGCCTGGGGGGCTATAGCCACGGTCCTCTGGTTCATAACTGCCCTTGCAATGCTGGCAGATAATCCAGGCAACTGGATAGCTGCCCGAGTATACGGGGCGTTCGGAATGATTTTCGTGGTACTTACACTGGTCAGTGTCATTAGGAGTCTGAATCCTGAGGACTCGTACTTTGACGACTGGGAATGAGGAGGTGAGAGTCTAAAATGGGTTTGAAAGATAAATTCAAGGAGAGAATGGATCGGGGAAAGAAGAGATACCGCGAGGGGCAGGAGAGACGGTCTGATGAGGCTTACTTGAGAGACATAGATGAACTCCGTAAGCTTCAAGCGGAAGAGAAGCGACTTGGGGTCAAACTTAAAGTGCGGAGAACTAGGCAACGCATCGGCACGATCCGTGGAGAAACGAGCCCCGTCAGAAGATGGGGAGGGAAAGTTGCTAAGTTCGTCACAGAGGACCCCAAAAGAAAGAAGCCTACGAAGAAGAGAGCCACAAAGAAGAAGAGGACGCAGCGTAAACCTCGTGCGCAAAGTCAGAAGCGCGAGGTGCGAAGGGATGCCTTCGGCGTTCCTCTTTAGTCACAGTGACGGGGGATCCTAGGAGCACTCCGATTATCCATCCGGGGCTCCTAGACCCCCATCACACCCTAGACTAGTAGAGGATACTTTGAAAAAAGTATGGAGAAAAAGGGTGGAGAGATTAGAGGCTTGTGAGGGCCCTGTACCGCTCGATGAAATCTAGCCCCACGCTGGTGGTCACGAATAGCCTCCCCTCTGGGATGGGGTCCAGCATCCCGTTGTCGATGAGCCTCTTGAGATAGCCCTTCACGATCTTGAAGTTCAGGTTGGCCCGATACACGATCTGGGTCTTCAGGGCACCCGCCCTCGCCACCTGGAGGATGTCTGCGCAGATGTCTAGGTCGTTTCTTCTCGTGTTTTTCATGTTAACATGTTTAAATGTAAACATTTATGGGGATTGTGGAGGTGTGAACGGTATTTCAAATCCATTAATGATCCACAGTCAGATGAAGCCCCCCACTTCATTGGGGGGTAGTTGACTAGAGCGTGAACAATCGACTAAAAACTTCGATCATGAAAAATATTGGGAATACCGAAAAGAAGGTATATAACGGGGTATTTTTGGAAAGAATAGACCTTAAACTGGCTTGTTTGGGGGTCTTTCATTATAGCTATTACCGCTATCTATGAATTATCCATCTTACCCAGAAGAAGTGATAAAACCTGCAGGTGTGTCGCTAGAGAATACGATAAAAAGATAAAAATATTCGATTTTTCCATGTCTTTTGGGTTCCAAATTGAAATCGTAAAACAGCCCCTGAACTCGCTTATTTTCAGATTCGGGCTTCAGCTAGTACCCCTCAATACATGTACAAACGAACAGAAATCTCAGTGTTATCTTATGAGGTAAAACATGGTTGAAGACAGAAAGAAACCGGAGGGAAGCTATGAGGATATCTACAACTACATTGACGAGATCATTGAACTCAAGGATATAGACCACCCCGATCTCAGCCTGGACGAGCTCAAGAACATCACGAAGAGGAAGGCCATACGCCTATTCAGGAAGGGACGCATCACTGAGAACATCAATCGGACTCAGCTATTCAGGTCGATAATTATGGCTGCTTCCCGGGTGAAGTGGTCGAAGACAGATACAAGGGGGATCAGGGAGTTCTGGTATAATCCCTGCAAGCCGATTTTCTATCGTATCTTCGGCAGGGTAATAGATGAAATGGGCGAGTCCCAAATCACCACAATTTGCGATCAGTTGAGTCACATGCTATCGGTGATGGTTCAATCGAAGATAGTCCGCTATGAGGACTTGGGGATTGAAGACTTCAGAACCAAGCGACTGTTATGGGAGACAAGAGAGGGAGCAAACTGCTGGAGTACTATAGTTCTTTTCGTTGAGAAAGACACGGCTTGGAAGCATCTTCAGCCCCTCCAGAAACTGCTGAATATCACCATACTCAGTGGTGGGGGCGTCTCAAAGACCGCGTTAAATGAGTACATGATGGATCGCCTTCCCAAAGGAAAGTATACACTCTTCACCTTCACTGACTACGACCCGTGGGGCTTCTTCATCTCAGGAGAGGCCTTCAAGAAAATGAAGCGGATGGGATGGGATATTGAAGTCATCAGGATAGGCATTGATGTGGAACAGGTTTCACCGGAGATCATCAAAAATCAGAAGTACCCCGTCAAGATGGATGATAAAGGACCGAAGTGGGCACCTAAATATGGGCTTCTAGGTGGACTTAGAACCGTTTATCGCACTAAAACGAAGACGATCAAGAACAAGGAGACGGGTAAAAAGGAAAAGGTGAAAGAGCAATACCTAGCGTACAAGGGACGGAAGGGTTGGGGCCTTGAAATTGAGGCGGTGTCAGGTGAAGTAGGTGGAGCTCAGGCACTCAGGGAAATCGTGCTTGAGGAGATTTTGAAGTACCTCAGGGAGGAGGACCGGCTTGAGGAGATCAAGACACCTCTATGGGATGAGATTGGATGGGATGAGTATACGAATCCCTTCACAGTGGAGGCATGGAAAAACTATGAGAGGTATGGGTTAACGGACTTTGACAAAATCATAACTGAGGAAATGTATGATGAATTAAAGGAGGGTCGAGATTCTGCGTGGGAAGACGATAGGAGGCCAGTCATTGATTGGGCAACGCGGGTGATGAAGGAGAACTCGGCTCTGGAACTTGCTGGAAGCGAAGTAAGGGGAATGGTGTCACGAACCATCAATTCAATTCAGGACTTGGCCACGAGATGTCTGGATGAACAAATCGAGGAGTTACTGAGAAAGAAGCGAGTCATAAGGCGTAAGATTGAAGACACGAGTTTCAGGTGGGAGAGGACAATGTTGGAGTGGATGTCCTTCCATAGGTTGAACCTGAGGTTACTGGAACAGACGTATGATGAGGAAGTGGAGGCAATAGACGATCTATACAATGATGACATAGAAGAGTTGAATGAGCAGAAGGCGATTAGCGACTCGTTAAAGGTAGCAGTCCATGTTGAGTGGTTCGATGAGGAAAAAGACCACCTCTTCATAGCCAAGACAAATGAGGAAGAGGAACTTGGCTTCGGGTTGATGCCAGGGGTACATCTAGAGATATTGAAGAAAGGGGGAGATGTCTCCGTCTTGTTTGCTGAAGCTACCGGGTTCGACAAGGATAGAATCTACACGTACATCTGGGAGGTAGCTCAGAATGCGGAGAAAGAGAATATCATCGACAGGATGGTTGACCGGATTGAACTCTATGGGGATGAGGATCGCCGAAGGGAGTGGCATGAGAAATGGGATCTGTATCTGGAGGTGAACCGATGATGAGACTAGACATCCAGTTCTGCCCCTTCTGTGGTAGCGAGAAAGTGGCCTATGAACAGGCTAGGATACGATGCCACGGCTGCGGACGGCTGTTCAGTGTGGATGAGTTGAAACTGCTACGAAGAGTCCCCGTAGTTTAATCATATGCCCATTGATGGGAAACGGGGTACATTGATTCAGAGCGATGTTTGTATTCCACGTCTTGCAGTACAAATTGGATAGATGTATCTCTCTACCTCTTACACGTAGTTTCAGCCACCTCCCTCCCCCCTATTTGAACCGAAAGGGTTATACGCACTTCCTTCCTACCTTCCTACCGATATTAATGGTTGAAAGACCAGTTTGCCCCGACTGTGGAGCATCTAACCCGATGAAGGCGGGATATAGGCCCTTGAGGGGAGGAAGAGTGCAGAGATACCAGTGTAAGAAGTGTGGACGTATGTTCACGCCCCAGGAGGAAGTCTAATGAACCTCAGTCAGATAGCGGAGCAGATCGAAGCTCTGAACCTCAACTGTCACTGGTGTGACACCCCTATCGTAGCTGGCTCGGTGAGAAGCTATGACCATAGCGGGGGTGTCGAGGTGGACGGCTTCGATGCGAAACAGTGGGTCTACTTCCGGTGTACCAAGAGGAAGTGTGGCTACGATTGGAGTCTTGTGAAGCTTCAGATGCAAGCCGAACGCGAAGGAAAGCGGACGGAGGCTGAGGGCTGAATGATGCGGCGCCACTCCGATGGTCTCGGATACGGGGTGATTATTCTCGGTCTTGTCATATTGGGCACCATGTTATTCATCGTTAACATCATCCTTGGGGTCCTGGTTGGCGGGTTCACGGGGTGGGTTGTGCAGAGCATCCGTGTATTACGTGTACCCGTTACCAAGGGCTTCGCGGTGATGGGTATAGACGTGAATGGGAAACTAATCCACGTTGGTTCTATGCTCGGCTTCGTTGGTGGGTTCTTCGGAAAGATAGTCCGCTATTCTAGGAGGGAGGATTGATGACCCGCTTCGAGATGAGCGCCAATTATGTGGACGTTATGAAGCCTAGAATCCCACATGAAAACTTCATCCTCCGCTTCAAGTCTGGCCACGGAGTCTATGCTGATATTAGCCTCTCTCACGTAAGAATTGCCAAGCTCAGAGAGAAACTAATAGAACTGGAGGCGGAGAGTTGATGAGCGTCAGGGTTTACTGCCCTATCTGCAAGGGAGGTAAAAACTTGATCTGGCAGGGCAACCTTGAGGAATGGGGAAAAGAGCTGTCGAAAGAGATTCCACCTGAGTGGGCTAATTATGCACACAGACACGAAGAGGCCCACGGGCATCGAATAATGGTGGAATACCCTACTCGGACGGTTCCCTTCAAAATTGGGGAGGCTGAGGGCTTGAATCAGACTCCTAATCAAAAGGTGATAGAATGAGAGAAACATATATTCTGATAGTTAAATCGACTGCTGATACTAGACGGCAGGCAGCTAACCAGATTCAAGCCATTGTTAGAAACTGGCCGGTTAGTCATATTGATTCAATACTAAAAATTCAGAGGTCTGAGCAGACGGAGGAGGGGCCCCGATGAAGGTGAAATCCATTTCCGACCTAGCTTTCAAAGTGCTCGATAAATTGACCCAGGATGAAGACGAGCTCTGGGTAGCCCATATCATATTCGATGGCCAGGCGGACCACACTGGTAACATACAGAGGATCATGAAAAAGGATTGCGGCCTATCCTACGACGCAGTTCAGAAAGTCCTGAAGGCTCTCGTAGAGAAGGGAATCATCCGCCGCGTACGCGTGGGGCTCTATGCGCCGAACCTCAATATGGTATTGAGTCTAATGCTCCATAAACTACTGGAGGAAAAGAAATGACCCAGACCACACTCACCCAGCCAGAGACAATACACGAAGCCCTCACCCTATGTCACACCTGTGACAAAGTAGTACCCCGTGCCATCGTGTGTCTCTACTGCGGGGCGAAGTTGAAGGAGGTGAACTGATGAGCGAAAATAAAAAGGAGATTGAGCAAACCAGCACGTTCATGCTTGCAGAGGCCGCGGATAACG
>SDBU01002481.1_pt1 | contig 24443 bp, 29 predicted proteins | sample 2277071 | NCBI WGS metagenome assembly SDBU01 (sample SAMN10397929, study PRJNA504765) | marine sediment metagenome | isolation source: marine sediment core GS08_GC12, 126 cmbsf | place: Arctic Ocean: Gakkel Ridge, Loki's castle | collected 2008
TTTGAAAGATGAAGAAATCAAGTCATGTCCAGTTTGTAGGAATACAGGTAGACATTCTGTTATGCAAGATGAGCCATTAGGTCTTGTAGACAAACCCTGTCCTGTCTGCATAAGTAAAGTAGTAGGACAACTTCGTTTATGGTTACGAGTTGCATTGCCTCTTATTGAATGTAATGATAGTAATGGTAGTGGGCTTGTTACTGTGATAGGAGAATATCTTAACCAATTTCTTGATGAGAAAGATACATAATGACCGATGAAGAAAAGAATATTGTTTAGACTGTGACTGCTGGCATAAAAGGGCATTGATGATATTTAATTTTTTAATAGGGCATAATATAAGAATTGTCAATTTGTTTCGAGCAGTTAAAAAATACAAATTGGAAAAGTCAGAAAGTATAGAGGTAGAATGAAAAAAGCATTGATTACAGGAATTACTGGGCAGGATGGTTCGTATCTTGCAGAACTATTATTGGAAAAAGGATATCAAGTTTGGGGCTTACTAAGACGAAGCTCATCTTTTAATACGAGTAGAATAGACCATTTATATAAAGACCCTCATAGTCAATCAAACTTAAAATTGGTTTATGGAAATTTAACTGATGGAAGCAATCTTTCAAAAATTATTAATAAAGTTAAACCAGATGAGGTTTATAACTTAGGTGCCCAAAGTCATGTTAGGGTGAGTTTTGAGATGCCTATCTATACTGCTGATGTGGATGCTCTTGGGACTCTACGTTTATTAGAAGCTATACGTGCTTGTGATAAATCTATTAGATTCTACCAAGCATCCAGCAGTGAGATGTATGGTAATGCTGTTGAAATACCACAAACAGAAAAGACACCATTTTATCCACGAAGTCCTTATGGTTGTGCGAAGTTATATAGTTATTGGCAGACAATAAATTATCGAGAAGCTTATAATATGTTTGCATGTAATGGAATATTATTTAATCATGAATCACCAAGACGAGGTGAGACTTTTGTTACCAGAAAGATTACAAGGGCGGCTACTCGGATAAAATTGGGTTTACAAGATAAATTATATTTAGGTAATCTTGATGCCGAACGAGACTGGGGCTTTGCTGGTGATTATGTTGAAGCTATGTGGTTAATGCTTCAGCAGGATAAACCAGATGATTATGTTATAGCTACAGGTGAAACTCATTCAGTGAGGGAATTTGTGGTAGAGGCTTTTATTCATCTTGATATGGGTTGGCAAAAATATGTTGAATTTGATGAATGTTATACCAGACCGAGTGAAGTGGATTGTCTTCAGGGTTATGCAAGTAAAGCTAAAAGAATTCTTAAGTGGGAGCCTAAAGTGGATTTCTACGACCTTGTAAGAATGATGGTTAATGCTGATTTGTTATTAGCCAAAGACGAGAAAATGATTAAAGATAGTAAAGGAGAAAAACGATGAGTAATTTTTTTGAAAACAAAAGAGTTGTTGTTACAGGTGGTTCTGGTTTTTTGGGTACGTATGTTGTCGAAGGATTACATAAACGAAATTGTAAATATATAGGTGTGCCTAAACACGAAGATTACGATTTAACAGAAGAAGAGGATATATATAAGATGTATGAAGATATGCAACCAGATATTGTTATTCATTTAGCAGCAGTTGTGGGTGGTATTGGTGCTAATCGAGAACATCCTGGTAAATTTTTCTATGACAATCTTATAATGGGTATGCAGCTTATGGAGCAGGGTAGATTATTTGGTATTGAAAAGTTTGTAGCAATAGGAACAGTATGTTCTTATCCTAAGTTTACTCCGGTGCCTTTCAAAGAAGAAGATATTTGGAATGGTTATCCAGAAGAAACTAATGCACCGTATGGATTGGCTAAGAAAATGATGTTGGTTCAATCACAAGCGTATCGAGAGGAGTATGATTTCAATTCTATATTTTTAATACCTGTAAATCTATATGGGCCTGGAGATAATTTTAATCCTGATAGCAGCCACGTTATCCCTGCCTTGATAAAGAAATGTATGGATGCTGTTGAAAGCGGTGTAGAGTATATTGACTGTTGGGGAACCGGAACAGCTTCACGAGAGTTTATACATGCTGCTGATGCTGCTGAAGGAATCTTATTGGCGACAGAATTTTACAATAGTTCTGAACCTGTTAATATAGGAGCCGGGTTTGAAATAACAATACACGAACTTACTGAAAAGATAATTGAACTAACGGGGTTCATGGGCACTATCCATTGGGACAGCACTAAACCTAATGGCCAACCAAGACGACGTTTAGATGTTTCAAAAGCTAAAGAGTATTTTGGCTTTGAAAGCAGTATTCCATTCGATGTTGGTCTTAAAACTATGATAGATTGGTATAGTAATAAAAAAAGAATTGTATAATATAACGAAACAAGTATTTCTCTTCTAAGTCTTTTCATTTCAACAGTTTAACACCTTTTCTGCGATTTCATTTCTTTAGTTACCTTTTTTACAGAGTTTTCATTTATCTATTATTGCATCCCTTTTTTGACTTTGATTTCGTAGTTTATATCTATATTTTATAAATAGATATACATATACCGTTATTAAAGATAATGATAAGGGAAATAATATGCTCCAAAATATAAAAGCTAATTTTACAGGTGGTGTTCATTATGATGAAATGGAAGGCAGAAAATTTCTTGTAGCACCGATGATAATTTTGGCTGAGGGTGTTCACGAAGGGAGCGGAGGCCCTTTATATTATCCGGAAGAGGAGGTAGTAAAGATACCAGAGATTTGGAATATGAAACCAGTAGTAGTTTATCATCCTCAAGCAAACGGTTCTCCTGTTAGTGCTTGTGACCCTATTATTCTCAGCAATCGTAAGATAGGTGTTATGATGAATTCAAAGGCTGGGAAGGTGAAGATTAAAGTAAATGGTGAAGACCAGGAAGTTGTTTGTATAAAAACAGAGGCGTGGTTGGAAGAGGATAGAATAAATAAGGTGGATGAACGTATAGCTGGTTTCATACAAGAAAATAAAATGATGGAATTGTCTACAGGTTTGTTTACTGATAATGAATCTGGAGACGGTGAATGGAATGGGGAGAAGTATAGTATAACTGCTCGTAATTATAGACCAGACCATCTTGCCTTACTTCCAGATTTGAAAGGGGCTTGTTCTATTGAAGATGGGGCAGGGTTTCTTCGATTAAATGCTGAACCTGAAGCAATGGTAATAAATGCTAATACTTTGAGTCATGGGAACATTCGTTCCATGCTCAATAGTTGGGCTCAGAGTAAAACCGGCAGTTTATGGCTTGAGACTGTTTATGATAAAACTTTTATCTATGAGGATGATAATGCTGGGAAATTTTATCAGCGAGAGTATAGTGTAAAAGATAATGTGGTTATGGTTAACGACATGACTGCTGTGGAAGTGATTCGTGTTACTGAATGGCGAACTAAGGCTGGTAATAAGTTTGTTGGTAATAAAGAAAAAGAAACATTAAACCATAAAGAAGATTCCAAACGAAAGGAAAATAAAATGGAAGAAAAAAAGAAAGTAAAGCTAATCGATGCTTTGATTGCTTGCAACACTAATAGTTGGGGCAAGGATGACAGGAAGACTTTGGAGGCGATGGATGATGCCGTGTTGGAAAAAATGTTAGAAGGTACTATTGCTGCTGAGAAGGCTGTCGAGAATGCGGCAAAGAAGGGCGGAGAAGAGGCCACTGCAAAATTGACAGCCAATCAGAAAGAAGAGAAGAAAGAAACAAAAAATAAGAAGGAGGCTCCCGCAGAGAATGCTACTACTGAGAAAAAGGTTGAGAATAAAAAGCCTCAGACAGCAGAAGAGTATATAAAAGAGGCTCCTGCAGAGATTCAGAATGTTATGAACGGAATGCTTGGTAATTATCAAGCAGCTAAGACAAACTGTATCACTCGAATTACAGACAATGAAAAGAATGTGTTTACAGAAGATGAATTAGGAACAAAGGATTTGCCGGAGTTGCAAAAATTGGCAGCTTTACTTCCCGGTAATAAAAAAGAAGAAGTAGAAGTGATAAACAACTTTGATGGTCAGGCACCTGTCGGTGATATTACCGATAATAAGGAAGAGCCCATGCCGATGCCAGGGGTTGTAAATGCAGCACCAGTGAAGAAGTAGTAGTAAAACTGTTTTGTTTTGAAATGTAAGTAAATGAAGAAAAGTATATTTAATTATTTGAAAGGATAACAAAATGGCAGAGGTAGCATATCGAATTCATTCGAAAGGGCCTTTCACTCATGCAGAGGCTGATGCTGGAGAGGCTGGAATCTATCCGGGAATGTTATTGAAGATGGCTTCCGATGGAGATGTCGAAATTCATGATGATGAGAACGGAAGAGCTGAAGGGCTTTTCGCAGAAGAGGATGCTCTGCAAGGAAGAACAGTCAGTCTGGTCTATACTGTCGATGAAGTGGTATCCCTTATCCTTCCTGGTCTTGGTTGTGAAATCAGAGCTTTGATTCAGGATGAGCAGGATATCAGTATAGGTGACAAACTTGTGAGTGCTGGTGATGGAACACTAAAGGCTTTAGGGACTTTAGATAGTGAAGCAATAGATGTTTTTGTTATCGGTGTTGCAATGGAAGATTGTGATTTAACAGGAAGTGATACTCCGTCAACAGGAACTCTTTGTAGAATCCGTATCACCGCTGGTAATTAAAAGAGGAGTTGAAAACAGTATTTTGAATAAGGAATAAGAACGTAAATATTTTGAAAGGGCAAATAAAATGCTAAATACTAATATGCTGTTACAGAATTTTGCTAAAGGCGGCGGGGTGTTGACTGGGGAACCTTTGGATTTGCTGCTTGCTACAAATGGTGACCCAGGAGTACTTCGTCCTTTTTTGGGTTTGGATGGACTGTCGTATATGACTTTGCAGCAGTCAGATGGTGGTTTCAAGTCAATACGAACAAATGTCCATGCAACTTTACGAAAAGATGACTGGAAGATTCTTGATGATGCTATTGTCAAGGCTGCAGTAGAACGTCTGAATTTAGTCGCTGATTTACGAAAGGCCGGTCTTGTTTTTACTATCCCGCAGGGAATGGGTAAAACCATTCTTGAGACCGAAACGATGACGGATACCAATGATGCTATAACGAGCATGGATGGATTGCAAGAGAGTCCGGATGATAGGCCGCATTTCGAGTTGACCAACTTGCCGTTGCCTATTACCCATAAAGATTTTCAGTTTTCCATGCGACAACTTTTATGTTCGAGAAATGGTGGTTCACCTCTTGATACTACCACAGCAGAGTTGGCTGGAAGAAAGGTAGCTGAAAAGGTTGAGAAGTTAACACTGGGACGTGACACAGGTACCAGATTTGGAGGTGGCACGGTAGCTGGTCTACTCAATTTCACTTCAACCATAGGTTACACACTTACAACTCCAGTTGGTGCAGGAGCAGGTTATGGGGCTCAGTTATTGGCTGATGTAATTGGTATGAGAGCGGCAAGTATCGCAGCTTTTCATTATGGTCCTTGGATGATGTATGTGGCTCCTAACTGGGATACTTATCTTGACCAGGATTTCAAGGCTGCTTCAGATAAGACGACACGTGAAAGAATTAAGTCCATAAATGGTATTGTGGATATTCGGACTTTGGATTTCATGCAGAATTATGATATTGTTCTTGTCCAGATGACATCTGATATTATTCGGATGGTTATAGGCATGGATATTACGACTCTCCAATGGGACACCAAAGGTGGGTTGCAGAAGAATTTCAAAGTCATGGCCATAATGGTACCACAGTGTCGAGCAGATATCAATGGCAATACTGGCATTGTTTACGGTCAGATATAGTCAGAGATTATTTTGATAGGTGAAAGCGTAAAATTAGTTAAGTTTTTTGGAAAGGGAATAAAATGAGTATGTTTCTATTAAAAAAGAAATGTGGTAACTTCATAGGACCGCCTGATGAAGAAGGCAATCGAACCACATACAAATCTGGTGATAAAGTTCCATCTGATGAAGATTTAGTAACCAAGTGGCCCGGTAAGTTTGAGTTGGTAGGTAGATATAAGGAGGAAGATACTCCTGATGCTCCTGATTTTCCTTCGAAAAGTGAAAAGAAGTCCAAGAGCAAGAAGGCCACAAAGAAGGAAGATATCAAGACGAAGTCTTCTAAGTCTCCACAGAAAATACCTGTAGTAAGTAAATATGGTGTTGATGTGACTGAGGATTTTCCAACTGCTGCTAAGGTTAAATTACAGGTCTTTGAAAAGTTAAAATGGTTTACTGTTATTGACCCCGATAATGGTGAAGTACTAAATGAGAAGAAACTCCGAAAAAGGAATGTCGAATCTTTCCTGGAAGAATATGTGCCTGATGAAGATGAGGACGCGGAAGAAGATGAGGACGAAGAAGAAGATGACGACGACGAAGATGAGGATGATGACTAATCGAAATGCCTCATTGGATTCCAGAAGTTAAGTGGAAAGACGAAGACGTTTTTATTATAGGCGGTGGCAACTCTCTAAAGGATTTTGATTGGGGTCTGCTTGAAAACGAATGTACTATTGGATGTAATAGTGCTTTTACTTTGGGTGAAAAGATATGTAAGATTTGTATTTTTGGTGACCCCAAATGGTTTCGTAAATTCCAGAGCGAGCTTCAAACCTATAAAGGAGTTTTATGTACCAACGCATCTGAACTTCGCAATACCAGATTAAATTGGTTATGGACGATGCCGCGTAAGGGTAGGGGTTTAGGAACTACTTCACTTGGTTGGAATTGTAATACAGGAGCAGCGGCAATTAATCTTGCTTTGGTACTTGGTGCCCAGCGGGTTTTTCTATTAGGGTTTGACATGCATCTGTCAAAAGATGGAAAATCTAATTGGCATAATAGATTATTGCGTAAACAAAAAGCAATTGTCTATGAAAAGTTTATTGAGGCATTTACAAAAGTATCGATGGATTTGAAAAAAGTTTTTCCGGGAAAAGAAGTTATCAATATTACAGACGATAGCAATTTAGATGTTTTTCTAAAAATAGGCTGTAAAAAGTTTTGGGAAGAACGAAAGGAAAATTATGAATAAGAAATGGTTGTTAGTCATATTGTGTTGTGTAGGATTATTTGTAGGCGGATGCTGGGAAGAAGCTTTGGCTGGTTTTGGTATTGGTGTGGCAGTGGGTGAAACTACTGCTTCATGGGAAGAGAATCTCGAGGCAAAGGGAGTTGAACTCGCCGCTGAATACGAAAAACAAATTCAGGCGATACGTGATGCCAATACCCCTGCTGAATTAAAATTTGCGGAAGAGAAGGCTCAAGTTCTTCAGATTGCTCTTGCTGCCAATGATACTGCAAAGCGAGTTATGCAGGCCTGGAAGAAAGATAAGACCCCAAAAACTACAATGGATTGGCTTGACTTACTTATACCTCTTGGTTTGGGTTTGTATGGACGAGAGAGATTAAAGAACTTTACTCTTGGAAAGAAACGTCAAGCGGAAAAGGCTGGTCGAGAATTAGCTTTGCGAGAATTGCATGAAATGCCTGATGAAGATATTACTTCTGCTAAGGTAGAAAAAATCATGTATAAAGATATTGGAGCTGCTCTGGCTTAATAAAGGAATTTTCTACTATATTTGGTGGATGTATTCTTAATTAAGGAGTCTAAATTATGGCCAGAACAACTTCAGCATTGGTAGCAGCTATTATTGAAGTTGATGTAAGTATAAGTCTTACTCCATTTATCGAAGTTGCTAATATGATAGTAACCAGTGAGTGCACTGGTGGTGACCATACTGTTCTTGTATTAGCACAGATTGAGAAATGGCTTTCTGCCCATGTCTATACTTGTCGTGACCCGAGAGCGGTAAGAGAAAAAGCAGGTTCGATGACGCAAGAGATGCAATCTAAAGTTGATTTGGGATTCGATAATTCTCATTATGGTCAAATGGCTATGAGGTTAGACACTGAAGGAAGTTTATCTGCTCTGAATGAACGTTCAAAGAAGGGGAAACGAGCGACTATAGGAGTAACTTGGTTAGGAACAGCTAAACAGACATCTTAAACTATTGAAAGGATTGTAAATGACTCCAGTACCTATAGAGTGGACAGAAGCAGATAAAGCAATGGTTGGAAAAATAGCTGGTGAGATATGTGAGAGGGTTACTCTGAATCATATCAAGTCCTGTCCTCACGGAATTAAGATAGGAAAGTTTTGGATGTTTATTCTCGGTGCTGGTATTGCCAGTGGTTATAGTATTTCGGAAATTGTCAGACGTTTTTTAGGAAGTTAAATAATGAGTGGTATATTTATAAAGAAAAAGCCTAAAAGTAAAAAACCGCCCTTAAAAAATGTGAGGATAGGTCAAAAAGGAAGAGTTAAATAATGACTTTCATAACAAGAATGCTAAAACAGACTTGTGTTTATTGGACTTTAGCTTCGGGTGCTAATGTTAGTTATGATGATTATGGGCAGCCTATTGTTACTATTGCTACTTCGGTTGAACTTGATTGTAGATGGGAAGATATTCAAGAAGAATTTGTAGGTGCCGATGGAACAAGGCAGATATCACGAAGTGTGATTTATGTTGCATCAGATGTTAAACTTGGTGGGATTTTAATGTTAGGGACTAAAGATGATATAACAGATGTAACTAATATAAAAGAAAATGAGGGTGCTTGGGAAATAAAAGGATTTGGGAAAGTTCCAAATTTTAGAGCAACCGAATTTTTAAGAAAGGCTTATTTGTAATGGCTACCTTAAAAAGTGTAACCGGAATGAATACGATATTACGAAACATGGGAAAAGCTAAGAAGACTTTTGCTGCAGGGGTCGGTCGAGGTCTTATGATGGGTGGATTACATTTACAAAGAAAAAGCCAAGATATAACACCTGTTGATTTTGGCCCTTTGAAAGCAAGTGCTTTTACTCGTAATGTAGGTGGAAAAGGATTTGCTACAGATATTATTGTTGGATACGGTAGTGAAGCTGTTGATTATGCTGTTTATGTTCACGAGGATTTGAATAAGGTTCATGGTAAGGTATTTAATATAAAGTATGCAAAACAGATAGCAGCTGGTACGATGCATAACAGAGGTGAGAATCAGCAAGCTAAATTTTTAGAACGTCCAGCACGAGAAGAACGTCGAACGATTATAATAATAGTGCGAAGGGAAGCAGGATTGTGACTTTAATAATATCAAGAAACTTTTTAAGTAGAGAGATAAATCATGGCGAATAAAATTATATGGGAAGCCCCAACAGTAGGATTAACGACTTACCTTGATACTGCGTTAAACGCTCTGGCTCAGAATGTAATTAAAATCGGTGCTGCTATAAACAATCAATCAAATCTATGTACACACATGGACCTGGAGCTTGAATTGCCTACGGTAGATTGGAGTACGGCTGTCAATCCAGCTGCTGTCATTTATCTGTTTGAGAGTGTCGATGGCGGAACGCTTTACGATACAAGCGAGGACGGTGTTAGTGCTGATTCGGACATTCCTCCAGCAGATAAAATCATAGCTATCATGGGCTGGCGAGTTGATACTGCAACGAAAGTAAATCATATCGTTAAAAGCATGATACCCATTCCTCCTGGGTTTTTCAAGCTGGGACTCAGGCACGTTCCAGGGGCGGCTATAGCAATGGCAGCGACTCTTAACATTTTCGCATATAGGACATATAACCTTAACTTAGTATGAGCCAAATACTTGCACCATCTACGCGGATATTCAACCCAAGGGAGAAACCCCGGTTTGAAATTACTCAGCGATATGGCCTTGATAGGCGTAACGCAAAAGTAAGCATAGAAGGTCTTGTTGCTTATTATCTGATGAACGCAGGAGCAGGTAATAACGTTGTCAATTTATCAGATAATGACAATACGGCTATACTACGTGGCACCGCCCCCTCTTGGTCGGCGGGCAAGTTTGGTCCAGCCATTTCTCTACCAGCTACCGATGAATATATAGATACCGGAATAACTACAGGTTATGGCTCAGCTCCTTGGACGTGGATAGTGTGGTTTAATATTACAGATAATGCTACCGGTCAGATGTTAATGAGTAAGTTTGACGGATTATTCGACCAAAACATATATTTACAGTGGCAGGAAGGCGGGGCTATGTTAGTAGCTGGCCTATATGACGGGACAGATTTTCAGGAGGCATCTCACGTTTTTGATTATGAAGACGGGCTTTGGCATCAGGCTGTAATGGTAGTCGACTCTACTAATATAAGTTTATATACAGACGGTATTTTCAGGGGAACAGATACTCACGATAATGTTTTTACAACAAGTGCAAGTGCTGTAGATATTGGCAGAAGGGCCAATGGTGCTGGTGACTTTTGGGTTAAGGGTGCGGTCGATAATGTTTCAATTTATAATCGAGACTTAGCATCAAGCGAGATACAGCAACTCTATATAGAGCCGTTCTGCCAACTCGCACAACCGAGATTGATAATAGCAGTCGGAGGAAATAATTATGAAGAAGTTATTAATGATAATATAGGCCTTGATGCAGTTTTAACAAATGTGGCAGATTATTTAAGAACTGAAGCTGCAAGCATTGCAATTACTGATACAGCGACAAGAGTTTTTAATGCCGTACGAACTTTAGCATCCACATTAAATATTAGTGATACTCTTATTAAAGATGAATCATATCTAATGGCTTCAACTTTAGGTATTATTGATACAACCGTTTTAGACCAAACAAAAGCAATTGCTGATACTTTAGGTATTGATGATTCGATGGTTCATACTATTATTTATATAAGGACGATTGCAAATGCTTTGGGTTTGGACGACAGTGGTGAGCCTTCAGTAACAAAAGGATTCCCAAGAATACTTGCTGATACGATTAGTATATCTGATGTGATGTCTCGTACAGAAGTTAAGGCTCGAATTTTTGCTGATACTATTGATGTTAGTGATTCGATGGCAAGAACTTTGGTATTGCTTAGGATAATTAATGATACTATTAATTTAAGCGATATAATGTCACCTGGACAACTTATTGTTCTTGCCGATGCTATTGCAATGACTGATTCGATGTCAAAAACACAGGTACAACTACGTACCTTTGCCGAGAGTATTGGAATCACAGATGATTTAGCCAAGATAATGAATTACATAAGGTCTGAGTCAGATAGTATTTCAATTACTGATACATTGCTAAAAGTATCAGCAGTTTTGAGAACTGTTAATGATAATATTGCTATCGATGATTCGATGGGTTATTCTCATGTAGTTGCAGGTGCAATAAAAGCTGCATGGGCATTTATGATAATAAGACAGTCAAAAAATTAAGAAAGGGTTAAATATGAAAGATATCGATATAAGAAGATTTTTAGGGAAACTTAATCCATTTGCTGCTAAGATTAAGATGCGTGGCGAGCTTATCATAGAACTTCGTGGTGCCGATGGGTCATTAAAAGATAAACAGATTATTCGTAATTTAGTAACAGCACAAGGTGATATTTTTGCCGGTGCTGCAATGTACACCAGTGCTTATTCTGGTTGGGGGATGAAACTTGGAACGGCAAGTACCGCAGCCTCAGAATCAGGAGCTGGTAGTTTTATTGCTGTAGGAGATTATGTTTCAGGGTCAGCCCAAGCACTTGATGATTCTACTCCTAAAACAGGTGGAGATGGAATTGTTCAGTTTAGAAGATTATGGGCTGCGGGCGAAGGAACAGATGCAACTATTAACCGTGTTGCTATTGTTGATAATACAAGTGATGCTGGTGAAGCAGATTCGACTGGAACTTATTCAATTGCAGTATTTTCTGCACAAATAGCAAAAGGTGCAAGCGATACACTAACTGTCACTTGGAATGTAACATACGAAGGAGCCTAAGCTATGCAAGAAGTACTGGCAGGACAATCTAATATTTTAGGAATGCCGTTAGTTGCCAAAGCTTCAGGAAATCCGATAGTTTCAGGTACTGTTAATTTCTATCTTGTAGCTAATGATGGTGCTAATGCTGGTAAGTGGTATCGAGGTGCTGATACCTCATGGCAAGCAGCCGAAGCAATTGCAGGGGTTGCTACACATCGAGCCGATGGTCATTGGTATAGGAGTTTGCCTTCAGGAGTTTGGACAAGAAATGTTGCCTATACGGCTTATGCAAGAGAATCAGGAAATTTACATATTCCTGTTGAAGACCATGTACTTTGTATTATACAAGATTTGGATGTGATTCTTAAAGCATGGTGTACAGGTAAGTGGCAAATGAAATCTGGAGAAACTGATATATATGAAGTACTTGATGAAGACGGTTCAACACCAATAATGGAAGTAACCGTTTCACAAACAACTCCTTATAAAGTGGTAACCATATTATGAGTAATACGATAGTAGGTGGAAATGTAATTGCAGTTATGACAGGTGGTGCTCTTTATTTGTCACCTCTTGCAAGGACTGTTTCAGGTACTCAAAAACTACAAGCATCTCCAGCTTCGATATTAGCATATTATATTATTAATACATTGGCGAAGATGACAGACCCCAGTGATGCTGCTAATTGGCCTATTTATGTATCGCATCTACCGGACGGTTCAGGTATTAAAACTAATGCTGGTGCTATTTATGATACAGTCGGAACTCGGGATTTACGAAGTATGAATGGAGGAGTTTCGGAGCATCCAGGAATTCAAATACGAATACGTTCAGATGTTTATGAAACCGGATATGTAAAAATTGAGGACATTGCAAATACTTTGGATGAAGTAGTAAATGCTTCAGTAGAAATAGGTGCTTTGGAATATGAAATTCAAAATGTAAGTAGAACGTCTCCTATTGTTTCTTTGGGAGTCGAACCTGGAACAAAACGGAGATTTCATTTTACTATAAACTTTATACTAACAATAAGAGAACTAACAAATTAATTTTTTGAAGGGTTAAGAAAATGACAATAATGGGCGACGGCTATCAAACGACTATCGATTTTAGCTCAAGTGAAATGACAAGTGATGCTTTGATTTTGGCACTGATGGAAGAAAAAGAAGTAACCGTTCCTGGTGTTGCCGGTGGCGGTGCTAATGATGCATCTACTATGAGAAATGCAATTTGGAGAACAATGTCACCAAAAAGTCTAAAGACGCTAACCCCAATGACTCTTACAGTTGCTTGGGATACAGCTTTGTATGATGAGATGGTGGCTATGATAAATGACAACCAGCTTATTACAATAACCTTCCCGGATAATTCAACACTTGCTTTTTGGGGATGGTTAGATGATTTTGCTCCAGGTGCTCAGATTGAGGGAGAACAGCCTACGGCAGTTCTTACTATTATACCATCTAATCAGGATGGTGATAATAATGATGCTGAAATTGCCCCTGTTTATGTGGCTGACTAAAATCGATTCTAACCACTTAAATTCTAAGATTAGTGTATTTATACTAATCTACAAGGAAAGTAGCTTAGAATTGAAGATAGATAGCTTAAAAATAATGTTAGGTGTTATATTTAGACGTGTTTTATCATTGGAAAGGATAAAAGAATGGAAGAGTTAAGTTTTAAGACAAAATTAAAAGAAGTTCCGGTAACAATAGATGAGAAAAAGTATTTCTTACGAGAGCTGAATGGTGTCCAACGTGAGGAGCATAATCAGTCTCTTGATTTAGACATTGAATTTGTAGACGGCAAACCTAAGATTTCGACAAAGGCAGGATTTAAGATACCTTCCGATTTTGAATTATTGTCGAAGTGTCTATATGATGAAAGCAATGTGCTTGTAGAATTAACTGTTCTTAAGAAATGGCCTACAACAATGCTAACTAAATTGCATAAGAGGGCTATGACTTTAAGCGGACTTGATGAAGCGGCGAAGGCTAAAGCAAAAAACGACTCAGAGGCGAGCGATTCCAGTGGTACCGAATCGCAGACCGATTAGGAATGTCTAAACAAAGGGTTCAGCAAGAAACAACATCTACTGAATTTTTAGATTGGGTTGTGTATTTGGAGCAAGACGTAAATGCTTTTCATCGAGAAGATTCTTTTTTAGCAAATATAGCAAGAGAAATCTGTCAGTTTCGAGAAATGTTTGTTAAGAAACCGAAAGTGATAAAATTAGAACAGTTTTTGCAAAAATTTACATCTAAAAAAGAAAAGAAGGATATGAAAACTCTAACTAAAAAAGAGACAACAGAACGTTCTAAAAACCGTTGGTTGGCATGGGCAGGAATTAAGAATTAAAAGGAAAAGATAAGATGGCTCCATCTTTAGATTTAGGAAATTTGATTGTTCACTTAAGAGCAGATTCTGCTCAATACAATAGTACTATGAGTGGTGCTGTTAGTACTATGAAACGGGTTTCTGCTAAACTTACGAAATATACCAAACGAATGGCGTTGGCTATTTCTGCTCAAATGACTTTATCTGTTAAGGCTTTTGCATCTTTTGAAACGCAGTTGGCAAATGTTTCTACGATGTTAGATGACCATACAATGAAGTATATGCCAGCCTATTCAAAAGCTCTCAAAACAATGGCTGTAGAATTTGGAGAAGGAACAGTAACTCTTTCTAAAGGTTTGTATGATATTTTATCTGCTACTATTGCTCCAGCAAAGGCTTTAGATGTTTTAGCAGTATCAGCAAAAGCAGCAAAGGCTGGAATGACAACGACTGCTATTGCAGCGGATGCTATAACGTCTGTTTTGAATTCTTATGGTTTGGCTGCGGATGAGGCTGGTAGAGTATCCGATATTTTGTTTGCCACAGTGAAAAGAGGAAAACTTACTTTTGCCGAATTGGCTCCTAATATAGGTAAGGTTGCAGCAATGGCAAGTCTTGCTGGTTTATCTTTTGAAGAATTAAGTGCTGCCATATCGACAATGACGAGAGCAGGATTAAAAGCTGATTTGGCAAGTACTGCTATTCGTGCCTTAATGACAGCTTTTATTAAACCGACTGACGGAGCTAAGGAGGCTGCCGCAGAACTTGGTTTGGTATTGAGTTCTACTACTTTGAGAACGATAGGTTTGGCAGGAGTGATGAAGAAGTTAAAAGGAGTAACGGCAGAACAAGTTGCTGCTTTAATTCCTAACATTCGGGCGACAGCAGGTTTTGCAGCAGCGTTAAGGCAGGCTGGTGAGATGGCATTTGATTTAGATATGATGTTAAATGCGACGGGGATGACTCAAGTTGCTTATGAAAAAATGACAGCTACTTTAGCTCATACAATGAGAAGACTTTGGCAAGCAGTTAAAATAGTATCAGTAGAAGTAGGTGCTCGCCTTGCTCCAAGTTTGGATGAACTTGCAAAGAGGCTTATTTCAAATCAAGCTGTTATAACTGATTGGGCTATAGCTTTTACAGATAGAATAGTTTTTGTGAAAGAGATATTATGGGCTTTTGTTGCTAATTTCAAAGGTAATTGGTTGGTCTCTCTCAAATATGTTTTTGATGTTTCGATAATTATGTTCAAAGCCTTTGCTATGCAAATGAAAGTTATAGGGGCTGTTGCTGCTGATGCTTTTACAATGGCCTTCGCTGATAGTATTGCAAAATCTTATGCTGAGTTTGCAAGTACATCTTTTTGGGAAAAATTAAAATCTCCACTTGCTTCTGCTATGAGTATGATGCTTGCTCCGGTTGCAGAGGTTGTTTTGAATCATGCTGAAAAGATGAAAACAGGTGCAATAGATATGAAAAAGGCTATGGAAGATATTGCTAATATTACTAAGTTGCGAATGGGAAGTCTTACAGGGCCAGATTTGAAAGGAGATTTTGGAGCAGCATTTGAAAACCTGGCTCGAAAAGATTTGTTTAGAAGGTTTAATGCTGGTGTAAGAGAACTGAAAGAAAATTTGGCTCCTATATTAGATATATTTTCAAATATAAAAGATAAAGTATCAGAAACATTGGATTCGTTTTTTGATATAAATAAAGAGGTTAGATTATTAGAGGATACTACTCAACAGGTTGTAGAAGCCTCAATGACACTTGCTGATGCTTATCGTGCTATACGAGGTGAAATGGGACGGATGACACGAGAAGTCTATGAAATGCAATTAGGGATTATAGATGGATTGAAAAAGGAATATGAGGCAGCAGGAGTAGGAGTAGCTACTTTGATAGCTTGGGAAAAAGAACAGATAGAAGTGCTTACAATCGAATATTTGAAGATGACAGATAGTATAGCTAATGGATTCAAAGCAGCCGGAATGCAAATAAAAAGAGAAATAAAATCATGGGGTGAAATAGCTTTTGAATTTAGTATGACTTTAGAGAATTCCATAGCAAGAGGACTTGAGAATTCGATGCGTGATTTTGATAATTGGAAAGACCATTTATTGAATGTCTTTGAGGAGGTTTACTGGGCTGCTATTCGTATAGCATTGATACAACCTATGGCACAAGGTTTGGCTGGTGGTATAACAGCTGGTATGGGTAGCTTATTTAGTGGAGGTGCTGGAATGGCAACAGTAGGCACGGTGACACCTCAGGCTGGAGCGACTATGGCAAAATATGCCGATGGTGGAATAGCATGGTCACCTCAAGTAGCTACTTTAGCAGAAAATGAACCTGAATTGATAGCACCATTAAGTCAATTAAAAAAGATTATGGGAGGTAGTAATCAGCCTATCCAAGTTCATTTGCATAATGAGGGTACAAATCAAACCATAACAAAAGCCGAGGCTTATTTCATGAGTGACCAACGAATATTAGATGTTTGGACAAAGGATGCTATTACTATGGGAAGAGGAACAAACAGAGTTGTGAGGCAGATAGCAGGAAAATAATATGAATACTTTTCCAACCTTATCAGTAGCAGCAAAAAGGGAAGGTTTTGCTGATGAGTATAGTGAAGATGCCGTTACTATTGCTAATCCAAAATCAGGGTATCCTTTTATTATTTCTAATTTTACTTTTGATGCAAGGAATATCAGATTTACTTTACGACGTGTTTCTCAAACGGATAAAGAAACTTTTGAAACTTTTTATCAGGCAAATAAAACAATTTCTTTTAATTGGTTGAATGAACAGGACAATTATAGTTATGAGATGGTATTTGCTCATAAACCTAATTGTGAATTGGATGGTGCTAATAATGAGTGGAAGATTGGAATAGGTTTGATACAGGCAAGTGTTAGCCGTTCAAATGCGGGTGCTTATGGATTTGGGTTTTATGGTGAAGGTGCTTACGGAAAATAAAAGGGAGTATAAATTATGGTAGCAACCCATACTTTACCAACAGATGGTAGTGACTATAGCGTTTGGGGTCCAAAGTTAAACAATTATCTCAATGCTGTAAAACAAGGAATTAATGTTAAGGAATATGGGGCAAAAGGTGACGGCTCTACAGACGATACTGATGCTATTCAGGCGGCCGAAGCTGCTGCCGATGATAATGGTGGTATGGTCTATTTTCCGCCCGGCACTTATTCGCTTGATGCTGATTTAACTGTTTCTTCCAATGTTGTTTTTCAATTCAGTGCTGGAGCTAAAATACAAGTAGAAACAACTCGTACGCTGACCTTTGCGAATGTTGCACAGATAATAGCGCCATGGGGGAATGACTGCTTTGATACGAATGGTTCGGGGGCTATTAGTTTTACATCTGAGGCTGGTATATATAGTGACGGATGGACGGGTGGAACTATTGGTAATTTTGGCCTTAACACCACAACTCTTGACTTTGATTATGCCCTAACCTCGACAGGAAGATTCAAATCCGAAGCTACAGTCAACCAAAGAACGGCGGCTTCGTACTGGGGCAAGCAGATTGCCGAGACATTGCAATCCGGCACAGGCTTTACTGGAACAAATACAACGATGTCAACTCAGTGGATAGCGGTAAAATTCACCGCTTCCGCTGCTCATACGATGGGCAATTTCAGGATACGGGTAAAAGAGAGCGCCAATATAACCAATACGATTAGGCTTATTACAGGGTATATATATGCTGACGATGGCGGTTCTCCATCAAAACCAACTGGCTCGGCTTTGGCAACGGGGAAAAATGTGCGGTTCGGACAATTAACGAATACATATCAAGTGCTTACGTTAGGTACGTTCCTCGATTTAACTGCGTCTACAGATTACTGGTTAGTTATAAAATATAACGTTGCTCCAACTGGGGGTAATGTTGTTCTTGATTCGGATGTATCTGCGAATATGGGAGCAACTTCACCAGATGGAACTAACTGGACAAATACAACCGCACGTTTGTATTACGAAATCAGAGGTCGTACATGGGTGGGCTGCTATGGTTACAGCACAAATGAAAACGGAGTGTATGGCACATCACAAACAGAACCGGGCGTTTATGGTATATCCGCTCAATCTTCCGGCGTTCGTGGCGATGCTATAAGTGGGGCTGGTGTCGAAGGGGTTAGCACATACGGAAATGGCGGCCTATTCTCAAGCACTGATAATTCGGGAGTGAGAGCATCATCAACAAATGGTAACGCAGGGGAGTTTATAGGTAAAGTTGAAGTCGGCGAAAATTCTTCGACGCAGGGAATACTTACACTTTGGGACGGAGCGGGTGGTAATACGCCCGCTCATGTCAAGATACATTCTCCTAATGGTACGGCTTGGTACTTATTTGTAGAAGACGATGGAACCTTAAAGGCACATAATGCTGCACCAACTCAGAATAGTGATGGAAGTGCAGTTGGAGACCAAACAAATTAAATGGTACGAAATATCAAGAGGCGATAACGGAGCATAATTATATAGAATAGAAAGGAAGTAAAAATGGTCTCAGGTATATACAATATTTTTAAGTACAATTGCTTTGGAGGCAATCACGATTTAGAAGACAATTCTCCGTCTGATGTTATTAAGATAGCATTGATGGATAATAGTCATTCTTTTAGTGCAGGGGATGAAGACTGGTCGGATGTTAGTGCGAATGAATTGGCAGCAGCAGGTAATTATACAACAGGAGGTAAAGCATTAGCTTCGCAAGGAATTGCAGTTGGTGCTACTACGGTATTTGATGCTGATGATACTTCTTGGTTGAACGCAACTTTCTCGGCTTGGCATGCTGTTATTTATAATGTAACAACGGGAGAGTTAATAGCGTCAATAGATTTTGGTAGTGAACAAGCACCGGCTGCCGTCACTTTTACTCTCCAGTGGAATGCTTCTGGAATTATTACAATAGCTGAGGCTTAAAATAAAAAGGAGTTAATTATTATGGCAAGTGGAGATACAATATTCATATTGGAACCGGGAGGGGGTAAGCCGCCCTCGGCTAATTTTGCTACCCTAGATACGGTCGCTGATGCTTCTACTCCAAATATGGAAATCCCCGTCTTAGATTTCGATGGTACTGCTGACGAGTTTATGGATTGGTTTTTAACAATCCCATCGTATTATTCTGGGGCAACTGGATTCACATTCTCTTATAAATATGCTATGGACGGAACTGATGGTAACATCATAGAATTGGAGTTCAAAGTATTACCGATATCAGGTTCAGATATTCTTACTGCTGACCTTGGTATGGATACTCAAACTCCTGTATCTGTGGCAGACAACCCTGATGTAAATGCTAATGAGGTTAATTATACAGTTACAGGAGCACTTGCTAAAGCAAACTTTGGTTCTGCTGCAGCGGGTAAACGTATTTGTATACGAGTTATGCGAGATGTTTCCATCGTTGCTAATGCGGATGATTTGCAGTTGATTTCAGTACTTGTAGAGGAAACGTAATGGCTCGTGGTTTTAATGGCACAACTGATAGGATAGACTATGGTAATATAAAAGCTACCACTGGACCACAGACATTTTCTGCTTGGATATTCTCTGATAATTCTGTAACTGGTGACGAGCGACTCTTTTGCGAACATATATCGGGGAATGGAGCATACTCTTTACTAAATCAATTGGGGGTAAATAACCATCTTGAAATAGTTATCAACACTACTAATTTAACATTGAAGAGTTACACGAACAATGCTCAGTTCCCTTCTGGTGTATGGTTTCACTACTTCTGGACATGGGATGGAAGTCTTACTGCTGCCAACGTCCATCAATATGTCAACAATGTAGAAGTCTCTTATGTCACACAAGATAACGGAAGCGGTACGGTAGAAGCTCCGGCAGGTTCTTGGTCCTTCGGTTATATACCTGCTGACAGCAATTTCGATGGTGGTTTGGCAGAAGCTGGTTGGTGGGACAGAGTACTTAGTGCCGATGAAAGAAAAAGTCTTTCTAAAGGATTTGCTCCTGGTTGCATACCAAGAGGATTAAAGTTTGCTCCAGACTTGATTAGAAATCAAAGAGAACCAATTTCTGGTCAAGCGGGTACTCTTGATGGAACTACGGTAAGAGACCATCCTCGTATAATAAATCCATTCCCATCTCAGTCGATTCTTTTTGGAATAAACGATATAACAGTTGAACCTGCTGTATTATCTCTTGAATTAGATTTACTTACACCTGTTCTTACACATACCTTATTAATTTCCGATGCTTTTGAACTTGAGTTAAATTTACTTGCTCCCACAATAGGTATAACTTTGCCGGTTTCGATTTTAGTTCTTGAATTAGATTTACTTACATCAACTATTTATTATGATGTTGCAGTTAATCCTGCTGTTCTATCTCTTGAATTAGATTTACTTATTCCAACTATTGTTTATCCTTTATCAATTTTTCCGGATGTATTTGCTCTTGAATTAGATTTACTTATTCCAACTATTGATTATATCATGTTCGTTTCTCCGGGTGTGTTTGCTCTTGAATTGTCTTTAGTTGTACCGAGAGTTGGTGTCCCGTTTCCAACTTTTTCAACTTCTCCAAAACGAGAAGGTTTTGTTGATGAATATAGTAATGATATTGTAATTGTAGATACCTATGCAAGTGGATATCCATTAATCAATCCTCAATTTACATTTAATCCAAAATTCTTTTCTTACGATATGTATTATGTATCGCAAACAGACAAAGAATCGTATATGACTTTTTATGAAAATAATAAAAACAATAATATTCTTTGGACGAACGAACAAGACGATAATATCTATATTGTTATTTTTACCGAGAAACCAAATTGTGAATTACAAGGTGCCAAAGAAGAATGGAAGATAGAAACAGATTTGAAACAGGTGGGAGTATAAGGAATAGATTATGTCTGTGATAGTTAATCCTATTGCTTTATCTCTTGAATTGAATTTGTTGGAATCTTCCACGAATATTGTTATTCCATCTGCTTTAGTTTTAGAAGTATCGTTGTTACAGCCTTTAATAGGAGTACAGTTTCCGACTCTTTCAATTTTGCCTAAACGAGAAGGTTTCACAGATGAATATAGTGATGAAGTAATAATTAGAGATACTTATGCAAGTGGTTATGTATTAATTAATCCTCAATTTGATTTTGACCCTAAGAATTTTTCATATATTTTTAGACTTGTTTCGCAGGCTGATAAAGAAACATTTTTAGCTTTTTATAAAGGTAATAAACAAAATAATATATTTTGGTTGAATGAACAAAATGATGAGACATATTTGGTTATTTTTATTCGTAAACCTTCTTGTGAATTAGATGGTGAGAAAAGTAAATGGAAAATAGAATTAGGATTACGACAGATTGTAGAGGTATAAAATATGCCACGTGACTTACCGGCAGGTATGAATGAAGACATGGTTACTCCTAACACAGGTGGAACTTGGATGTGGCTTTGTGAAATTGCGGTGCCTAATTACAGTACTATTCGAAGTGCTCGCAATACAAAAAGAGTTACCTATGCAGATAAGTTTTATGAACCTGATAATATAGATGTTGGTCAACAGATTTTTTCTGGTGATGGCACTATTCCAAGAGTGGCACTTCGTATCTCTCAAGGTGTTAATAGGGTTTTGGAAAGTATAATAAATGATACTCAAGGAGGATATGGTACAGAGGTTAAACTTATTAAAGTTAATTCTGATTATTTGGATGAGGTTATTCCGGCACTTGAAGCTGATTATGATTTACTTGTGGCTGGAAGTGATTCTGAATGGGTGACATTTACATTAGGTATTCCTAATTCGTTGACCCAACGGACTCCATTAAGAATATATTCAAGCGATTCTTGTCCAGAGGCAACACCTACTTTATTCAAAGGACCTAAGTGTCAATATGCAGGAGCAGATGCTACTTGTTTAGGAACCCTTGAGGATTGTAGAAGTAAAGGCAATGAGATACATTTTGGAGGTGAAGTTGGATTAGATGCTAACGTCACGCAATTATGAGTGCATGTGAACAAATAAAACCGATGATAAATAAGCCTTATAAATCAACTTCTCTATCGGGTATTAAATCCAAAATAGATATTGAATTAGATAAAGAAGTTTGTTGGAAGTTTTGTCGTCAAATTTTTGGTTTGTATGGTATAGATTTATCTGAATTTCCTCATAAAAAGATTAAACGAATTGAAGAAGCTCAAATTACGATTCCTTCTATTATTTTGTTTCGAGGGGCTAATTGGCATTGTGGTATTGTTTGGCCAGATGGTTTACATTTTATTCATACAAATTTTGAAATTCCTCTTGAACATGAAAAAAATCGATTGCCTTGTTATGTTATTCGGAAGGAGCGTTTGACTTGTTGGCCATGGAATGTTTTGATTGAAGGGTTTTATACTTATGCCATCTAAAACTTTTTACGTATATAATTATCATCATCCAGTTGAAAAGGAATGCTTGGAGGTTATAGAAGTTCTTTATAGGCGACATACCTTAGCCACTTTGAAAAAGCAGTATGCTCCTGATTATGATGTGTTTATTATACTTGATAATAAAAAGATAGAACCTAAAGATTATAAAAAGGTTAAAGTGAGTGTAGGAAGTAAGGTTTACATTATTCCGACGGTTGGGTTTCTTGGGCCTTTTATATCTTGGGCGGGTGCTGCTCTTTGGGCAGCTTTGCCTTCTATAGCTATTTCTTTTGCTTTGAGCTATTTAGGTGCTTCTCTTTTTAATCAAGATATTCGACAACCTAAAAGAACAGAACGGGAGGAAAGTCAAAGTTTTGGTTGGGCATCACGTACCATTCAAAAAGCAGGAGGACCTGTTCCGAAAGCATATGGTCGTAATATGCACACAGGTAATATTTTAGCTCGTTGGACTGATGTTGATGAAAGTGGTGACGAGATATTGTATATGATTGTTGGTCACGGGGAAGGGCCTACAGAAGGTTATATAATGGTATATGTTAATGACCAGCCTGTAGGGAATTTTACTGGTATGTCTATACAGGAACGTACCGGAACTTTTGACCAGACTTGTATGACTGGTTTTGAAAAAACCAAACTTGAATATAGTCCAAATGATGCGATAACTTATGATGGGGGTGCTTATACCTTTACCACACCTAATGAATTTTTTGATGATATTGAATATACCTTAGCTTTTGATAAAGGTATTTGGTATTATAATGATATGGGAGAAAGACAGGCACATTCAGTAGGAGTAAGAGTTCAAATATCTGAAAGAGGTGCAGAAACTTGGACGACACTTTTGAATACCTCAATAGTTGGCAGTCAAATGTCAGCAATTTATAAAGCCTATAAAGCTTCGGACCAGGCTTTTAATTGTGTGAGGGGTACTCAGTATGATTTAAGAGTAATAAAGACTACGGCTGATTTAGACCCCAGTAGATATGGTGATAGTTTATCTTTGCGAACGATACGTGAAGTAGTAGATGTGGCTTTCACGAGACCCGGCAAGGCTTTGATTGGTATTACAGCATTGGCTACAGAAAAACTCAGTGGCAATCTAAATGTCAAATGTATTCGAGACGACCGTTTAGTTAGAACATATAATGGTACTTCTTGGGATATAGAATTTAGTCGTAACAGAGCATGGGTTTGTTTGGATAAAGTGACTCAACCTGTAATTAGTGGTAATGGAGTTGGTGTTCCTTATGCTGTAGAATTTTATGAGGGATTGAATCCTTCTAAAGTTGATTTGGCTTTGTTTTATGAATGGGCGGAGTGGTGTGATACACAAGTGCCAAATGGTCAGGGAAGTGATAATGAACCTCGTATGAATTGCGATTTCATTGTTGATTATGAAACAGATGTGTGGACATTGTTTTATGAATTATGCCAAGTTGGTCGATTTTATCCTTACTGGCAAGGAAATGTCTTAACTGGTTGGATAGATAAAGCAGCTGATGACCCTATTGACTTGGTAACTTTAACGCGGAAGTTGAAAAAAAAGCGATGGTTAGGCTATGTTGTTGGAATGATTTTCGGTAGTTGTATTGTAGCGTCTATGATCTTAGGCAGCAAAGGTTACTTTCCCATCGAATACAAGCAACCGATATCGGCATTGTATGACGTTCCATTTGTTGTTTTTTTGTATTGCTGGCAACGGCCGAAGGTTGGCCCTATAGTACTGCTTTGGCCGATACTTTATACTATTCATGCCGTCCTGATTGTTGTTGGTGTGCCGATATTATTCAAAGAAGATTTGAGTCCTTGGAATGTGCGGCTTCCCTTGTTCGGATATGGCTTTTTGACTTATATAAT
>SDBU01002482.1_pt1 | contig 24435 bp, 19 predicted proteins | sample 2277071 | NCBI WGS metagenome assembly SDBU01 (sample SAMN10397929, study PRJNA504765) | marine sediment metagenome | isolation source: marine sediment core GS08_GC12, 126 cmbsf | place: Arctic Ocean: Gakkel Ridge, Loki's castle | collected 2008
TTCCGGTTCCATAACAGACAGCCAGGGCATCAGGCCTGAGATCGGCGGCATGGACAAATCCGTTGCCGACATCGAGGAACACCGTCTGCCACAGCGGCAGGGATCTAAACAGACTGCTTAGAACGGGAATCACGCTCATCACTTGCAGTGTCCGCCAGCGAAACTCCTGGTTCAGGACTACCGTAATCTCCGCCCCGCGCGGGCTGCCGTCTTCCCAGGCCGGTCCCAGCGAGTTCTCCCTGAATCCTCGCACGGTGTTGGCTCCGCCCAGGTAGAAACGGTCGTCGACCGGAACCTCTGTTGAGGTGCCGAATTCCTCCGCCACCCCCACCCGAAAACGAGTAGCCGATATCCAACCGGGCCACATCACCTGGTAACTTGACCAGCCGGCCTGCCATTTATAAAAATACTCGTCACCACCCAGGAAACCGCCGTAATACTCCAGAGTGACGTCGGTCAGCGAACCTCGCCGGGGAATGAAGATGTCATCCCGGCTGTCACGCCGAAAAGTCAGGTACAGTTTACGGCGAACCGAGATATCCTCTTCTTCTTTCTTAAGTTCGACCAGATCGTCTGGAACGCCAAAGATATTGACCTCTTCATACTCCAGTCCCAGACCACTTTTGATTTTACGGCCAAAGTTTCTGAAGGTGGATACGGACACCGACCAGGTCTGTATCCGGTAGTCCTGGACCGGGTCCTTGACACCCGGCTCATATCTGCCGGTCAAAGAGAGCGGCATTCTGATGCCCAGCAGCCACGGTTCGGTGAACCTGATGCGGTAGTTGTGCCCTAACAGTCGGGTGTCGTGCCCAACTCCGAATGACAGCTGCGCTCGAAGATCGTAGCGACGGGAACCCAGGAAGTTTCGTTTGCCGAAACCGGTCGAGAAATCCCAGGTAAGGTCGCGCACCTCCGATTGGCCGACGCCGGTCTTGACCGTCAGGTAGGTTGGCTTTCGCTCCCGCACCCGCAGTACGAAGTCCGGCCGGAGACGATCCGCAAGTGTGTCGGCACGAGCAAGATGGAAGGTGCTGAAGTAGCCGGACTCTATCAATCGTCTCTGGGATTCGATGATGTCGTTGCGCCGATATACGGCTCCCGGTCGGATTTTCAATTCCCGTCGGGCCACATTCTCCGGATAGCGCCGCGTTCCTGCGACTCGAACGTCACCAAACAGCACCAGGGAATCAGAAACAACGGAGATCGTGATATCGGCGATCTGCTCGGCGTGATTGGTATCCAGATCGAAGGTTACCGTCGCATAGGGATAGCCTTCGTTGGCCAGAACCGTTTTGATATCAAACACCGCCGTATGCAGGTCGAAGATATTGACCGGTTTCCCCGGTTTCTGCCGACCGGCAATCTTGTTGAAATCCCCACCCAGCCGGTGGCTGAATGATCCGGTGACTCCCATGTTGCCGTAAAAATACTGTCGGCCTTCATCGATGTACAGGCGAATGAGTGCCGAAGAATCAGGGTCCAGTATTTCAGCATCTTCCCGCACCGTCACGCCCAGGAACCCTTTGGTCAGATAGAGGTATTTCACCTCCAGAGTATCACGTTCGAAAGTCTCCCTCTGTATACGCGTACGGCGATCACCCTTGAGCCACCTCCAAAAGGAATACGGTCGGGAATACATTTGCTTGCGTATCTCGGACGTTTTGAAATGACTGTTGCCGCTGACGGTGATGGAATCAATCGTCGGCTTGGAGCGCATCCAGCGCAGGGTGGTGCGGTCCATTCCCGAAGAGGACAACGGCAACCCGGCAGCGAGCAACCAGGCCGACAGTGTAACCAGCAGAAGTCGACGCATCAGAACTCCCAATGAAGCTTAAGGGCCATATGGTACAACTCTTCCTCGTCGCGCCTTCCCTCCAGCAGGAAGGCCTTGTTGAAACGGTACTCAAAACCAACTTCCTGCCGCGTCTGTCCCGAAATGGTCGAGCGGCCGTAAACATAAAGATTGGGAGCGGTATAGAAACCTACCGTTATCCTGGCCTTCAACGGATCGTACTTGCCGCCATAGATGGGATCAATCTCAAATGTCTCCACCCCCAACTGCCCTAATCGTCGGGCTCCGATACGAGAGACCTGCGAAGAAACCAACCCCGACAGGCGCTGTTCGATCTGGCCCGATGTAGACACCGAATCGGAACTATAATAGTTGGCTACAATCAAAGGCAGAATATCCTCCCGGTTGAAACTGGACCCTTCGACCGGGTTGATCTCGGGTGTTTCCAGGGTTCCGGTGACGCGGATACCGAGTTCCAGCGGCTCCACCGTTTCCAGTTCGTCGTCACCGTATTGCCGGTACCCGGCGATACGGGTATTGCCGGTGATGTCCAGCCGCGGATTAATGATCGGATTGCCCTCGAAAATTACCTGGCCGCCGGGGTCAAGCTGAAAGGTCTTGTCAAAGAGAAAACCACGACCGCGAAGTATCTCCATTTCCCCCATGAAGCGGTAGATGCCATCCTCCCTTATCAGGTTTACGCGACCGGAGAACTCGGCATCGATATCATCATTCTTGACCCAGTAGTTGGAGGGAATCTCGATATTGAGGTCCAGGTCCCAGGCATTTTCACCGGACAGAGCGCGCATAACCGGAGAACCTGTCTCTTCGTCGGCAAAGTTGACCAGGTACTTCATAGCCACAACGGTTATCTCTCCTGTCACTAACGGTGGTGTGTCACCTTCCACGTGCACCTTTCCTGCCACCACCCCGTAAATGTCGTCCAATTCATATCTGAACGGAAATTCCCGGGGTAAAGAGACGTCAAGATTGTAGTAGAGACTGTCCAGCGATCGGATTACGACCTCACCGCTGATATATGCTTTCCCCTTTTCTCCGTCTTCCTCCCTGTCAGCCGCCCGGATCGTGATTCGGTCAATAACTATCCGGTTGTCCGTCAGGGTAGCACCCGCCGAGTCAGCCCAGAGGGGCTGCTCCAGGTCAAAATACTTCAAACGGGCCTGGCGAATGAAGGCTTCGCCTTCAAGGTGCGGGGCGTGGGGCGTGCCGGACAGCGTGAAATCGGCGAAAAACTCACCGTCCAACTGCTCCACCGAGGGCATCACCAGACTGACCAGGTCGAACCGATTATCATGGGCCGTTATGGCGATGTTTATAGGCCGGTCCGGAAAACGTTCCAACGGATCAGAAGTAAAGGCCAGGTTGGCATGAAAGGAACCGACGGCACGGTAGTCTGCCGTGGGGGAACGTATCAGCAAACTGTCAAGCGTCAGCAACTGATGCCCGTATTTCATGCCGGTTATCAGAGTGCCCAGATAGAGGTCCCGGTAGGTCAGGGAGTCAACTGATCCCTGCAACTCGAACTGCGGCTGCTGGAAGTTGCCGTCGATCTGCGCCCGACAGGAAAGAGCACCATTCACCTCGAAGGTCGTATCAAATAGATTTATCCAGGGCGCCACGGGAACATGGTCCACCAGCAGTTCAACGTCCATCGTTTCATCGTAGCCAATCCACCCCGTCAACGACAAACCGGCAGTACCGGCCCCGATTTCACCGTGCCGGAAATTGAAACCGACACTGTCAACTTCAAACTCGATCACCGAGCGATTATAGAAGGACTGGTCGAACAATCCCAGCGTCAGGGTATCCAGCCGTACCAGCATCGGCTGGGCGCCATAATCGAACAACCCACCTCCGTGAAGCTGCGAATACTCGTTGGTCATGCAGAAGATATCAATATGCACAAGATGGGAGTCTATCACCAGTAGAGTGTATGCAGAATCGTAGGGCAGGACCCAGGCGGTGCCGTCGGCGCACACCACCTCTACCGTACCTCTTCGGCCGGTAAGAAACCTCTCCAGTTCCACCGAGGCGGCCAGATCGCTGCTGTAGAGACCATAGAGCCAGACGGAATCGGATACAAACATACCGCGCAGATTCGGATCCGCCGTCCTCCCCGAGATCGTCGCGTCCGCATGACCCCGTCCCCCGGGCTGGTCCAAAAACAGCTTCCCCCGGTAGCGATCGAGATTGCCCAGATCAGCCGCTACGGTCAGATCGATATCGTCGGAGTAGTCAACACGGCCACTAACGTAGAAGACGTTCTCGTAATACTCCACTCGGAACGAATCGGCGAAGCATATCGAATCGGTCGTTATGGTCAGATCACCGACCGCCCGATGCAAGGGATATTCGTCAAAAGAAGAGTTGTGAAGGTCAGTGGTAATCTGCAGGACCAGGTCGCTGTTTCGAAATGATGATCCGGTCAGGGCTATCCGACCGGTCAGATCCGATTCAAAGGTTCCGGCCACCAGCCGCTCCAGGTTGAAGTTAATGATCTCGGCGTCAAGCCGGTATCGTTCGGGTTTAGCGGTAAGGTCGATCCGTCCACTACCGTCAACCACACAGTTTTCAAGAATCGTCCCGTAGAGTGTATCCAGCACCAGCAGCCGGTCAGCGTAATGAAAACGAGCAGACAGGTTCTCGAAGCTGATGAACATGAAGTCCCCGGCAATGTCGACGGAACCGTCAATGCCTCCCTGGGCAAAAGAGAGGTAGCCGTTGATATCGACCAGACCGGTCAACTTCGCTCCCAGCAAAGAACTGATTTCGCCTAAGTCGAGTTGATCCATGGCCAGTTCAATGCGACCCCAGGGGGGATCCGCAAACACGACGTGGCCCTCAAGCCTGGCGCGACTTCCACCCCTAACCACAGCCAGGTCGGAGACCACCAACCGTCGCGAAGAGTAAGTCAGTTTGCCGGTCAGACCATCGAGACTCAGGCGCTCATCACTGCCGGTAAATCGCAGGCGCTTCAAGTCCAGCGACCAGGTACCTTCACGGCCGGAAACGGCTGCCGACAGAGCGATATCCTCGAAGCTCAGCGTGTCTTTCACTCCTGCCAGCCGCAGGGTTGACCCGTTGATCTCGACATCACTGACGGAGAAGTTTGGTGCCTGGCCTTCGCTGCCGTCACTCTCAGCGACGAGGTGAGGCAACAACCACCGGCCGGTGCCGTCACTCATGATTGTCACCACGGCCGAATCTATATGCAAGTAGTCCAGCAGGTATTTCCGATTCCACAGATTCGACAGAGAGTAAGCGATTGATATCCGCGGCAGGAACGCCAGTCGGTAGCGCGTGGTCGGGCTGCGGTAGTGGATCACAACATCTTTCAGAACTATGCCGGAGATAATGTCTCCACGAATCTCACCTACCGTCAACTCCAGATCGAACTGTTCTTCGATGAGCGCGGCAACCTGGGCGTTGATAATTTTCTCCAGGCCTCCAAACTCAAACAGATAGAGGCTGATCGATATTAGCAGCAGTATGAACCCGAACAGGAAAGCCAATACCACTCTGACGAGAGTCCGCACGATCATATCCCCAGCCGCTTCAGGATTGAAACCGAGGTTGCGTAACCTTCCCCGGCCGCCCGGCCAATATCGTCGATCACGGTCCGAACCAGGGCAGGCACTGTGCCGACATTAATAGCCCCTCTAATGTGTGAAAAAAGCTGCCGGGGGTGGTCCTCAATCATCAGGCAGGCTACAATAGCCAGTTCGCGATCAACGATACTCAGACCGGGTCGTGAGAGGACCTTCCCATATCCCTCAATGACCATCCAGCGAAACACCTCCGGCGCCAGCGCTTCCACTTTTTGCTTCAGCGGTTCATAGGCATCGCCGTAGACCTGCCGACAAAGACTGAGCCCGTCGGTATACCACGATTCGGACTCGTTATTGCTGATTTGACACAGACTCGAACCAGTGTTTGATACCGGAAAGTGCCGGCCAAGGTTGTCAGCCGCCTGGAGCATTCGCGGAAAACCGAGAAACAGGTAGGACTGCAATACGATCTCGTAGAACTCACAGCGCTTAAGCCCAACCTCACGTCCGACTTCAATTGCCCGATCAAGGGCGGTTTCATCGGCGATAGCGATAGCCGCGGAATATAGCGCTAACGCTCGGGTGCCCTGGTCCTGCCGGGGTTGAAACACCTGTAGTCGGTCAAGAAACCGATCACACTCAAGGCTTGAATTCATTGGGGTAAGGTAACCGCAGACCACACCGGCTGGCAACGTGAAACTTGTTACCGGCGTTGTCGCAACTGTAACTGCAACTCCAGCCGACGCAGCGCTCGCTGGAGCGATTCCAATTCCCGGCGGAGTGAATCATCCGACAGCAACTCCGTTTCGCCGGGCAGCAACGGTGCCAACTGGTCCGGCACTGAGTTCACAGGTTGTGAACCGATCTTCAGGCGAACGCTGAACGGTGTCTCGTTACGCAGCACTCGAAGGTCCACCACGGTCCCCGGTAATGCCTGGCGCACCCGGTTGCGCAGGTCAAGGGCACTTCGCAAGGGGAGGCCGTCCAGGCTCAGCAACAGATCTTTCTCTCTTAATCCGGCCCGGGCCGCCGGCGAGGACGCCACCACCCTGGTAACCATAACGCCCCGGTTGATCACTGATCCGCCCCCGGTGTTGGTACCGACCAGCAGGTTGGACGGTGCCAGCCTTAAGGGCGGAGAAATCTGTATGTCGGTGGTAGTAATCCCGGCGTAGCCGACCGGGAGATCACCCTGCATAAGAAGATGGCGCACGATCTCCGAAATCCTGCGCGCCGGGATCGCCAATCCTGCCTGCGGACGTTCTCGCGAACCGATGCCGCCGATTATCAACCCCACCAGATTACCGGTCAGATCGAACACTCCCCCGCCTACCGTACCGGGGGTTATGGCCGAGGAAAACTGGACCGTGCCATCCGGTCTGAAACCGGCACAGAATCCCAGCGAGGGACAGGCTCTGACACCATAGCAATTACCCATGGCAATTACCATCTGCCCGGCACAGCCTTCCCGATCACTTAAGGTGGCCGGGATACCGATTCTGCGATTGATGTAAATAACCGCCAGGCCGGTCTGATAATCGATTCCTCTGACTCGCGCCGGGATAGCTTCCTCTTCGAAACGTACCAGAATCTGATCTCGACCACTCACCGCCGGTGCCGCCACCAGAATATGTCCCAGCAGGTCGTAGATTATCCCGGATGATATCAGACTCTGCATAGTCTCATTGCTCTGACCCGGCAACTGGGGGGATTTGACCGAAACCGAGGACTCCACCGTCACCACCGAACGAGACAACTGAAATACCAGTTCATTGAGACCGCTTTCAAGTCGGAACAGTGAGGTATCGACACCGAAAACAGACTGGGAAAAAAAGACCGCCCAAAGGATCACAAAACTGGTCCTTCCGGCGGCCGTAGATAAGCGCATTGTCATGTTAGTAGACCTTTCCGGCCTCCCTGGCAGCCGGCATCTGCGGCACCAAATATATCTTCACCACCGGCCGCACGCAATAATAACCGCATACGTACGGGGCTGATGCTGCTGTCTGTGAGAATGCCAGAGTCAGACCCAATGATCGATCCGACCTCGGCCAGGTTCCCCGCCCGGCAACGGCATTGGACAGCCGATTCATCCTGGCAGCCCGCTCCATCTGATCGCTTAGGGTCCAGCCTCTGTCAAGTTTGGCCGTTCGGTCGGTACCGGCCACCGGCTGGACTGTCAGGTACGAGTCATCAAGTGCCAGTTGCCCGGTTACGCCGGGAGTACTCAGATCATTCCCTCCGGGTTGAAAAACTGCAAAGGCCAGCAGAATAATCAGACTGGTGCTGACAAACGCCGGGATAGCCTGTCGCCACAAGAGCACCGGCGCCCGCCGGGGCAGATAGGCCTTGGTGCGAGTTTCGGCGAACCGCTCCCGGGCTACCCGGTTGAGCAGCCGGCTGTTGAAATCATCGCTCACCGACAACCGGTTGAGGTTGCCTTTCGCCTGTGCTATAGATTGGAAAACAGTCTCCTCACTACGACAGGACGAACAAGTAGCCAGATGCTCGCTTATGGCCGCTTTGAGACGACCACCCAGTTCGCCGTTACAGCAGGCTGACAGGAAGGAGCGTACTCTTCGACAGCGCATTATAGCTCTCCAGTTTGGGCCGTAACTTCTCGCGCAGCATGGTGCGCGCGCGATTAACCCGTGATTTCACCGTACCCAGGGGGATCGAGAGGATTTTGGCTACCTCTTCATACGGTTGCTCCTGCACGTCACGCAGCATGAAAGCAACCCGGTACTTCTCCGGAAGTTCCTTGACGGCCACTTCCAGCACTTCCATCAACCGATTGGGGAGTTTCATCTCCACGGCAAATTCGGCTTCATTCCCCTTGGTTTCTGTTATGTCAATAAACTTGAATTTCTTTCTCTTGCGCAGTTCGTTGCGGGCCAGGTTGAGGGCAATGGTATAAATCCAGGTTGAGAAACAGTGCTGAAAGTTGAAGGATTGCCGGTGCTGGTAGACCCGTACAAACGTCTCCTGGACGACGTCCTCGGCTTCGTCCCGCGATGCCAGCATACGACCGATCACATTCATAAGCCGATCTTTGTAGCGATCAACGATCTGGTTGAAGGCAACCATGTCACCGTTCTGAACGGCCCGAATCAACCGATAGTCTATTTCTTTTTCAGGTTCTTTTGCCATATCCATAAACCCACGATCATTCTCGTCTACATATATTACCCGGCCGGACGGGCAAAGTTCCAGCTTTTCTGATATATAATATATCGGAAGCCCTTTGCCGGTCAATAGCTTAAGGGATTATTCGGCAAATCAGGGGCGGCTGAAGGAGCCTTCGGAGACACTGCGGAACCGCTTGGGGCTGCTCAGACGGTAGAGAATAAATCCGGCCAGGGTGACAGATACAGTAGAAAACCGAATAAAGCCAGGAGAAAAACAGGTACTGCCAGTTTGCGGTAGACCTTTAGCAGATCACTGTTGAAATACTCGTTGGTGAGAATCAGGCACAGGTGAGTGGGCGAAAGCATCATGCCCAGATATCCCGAAAGGTAAGCCAGCAGAATGTGGGCCGGCACTATTTCAGGCTGGTAGAGAAACCCGGCCAGCAGAGAGTAGCCGAGAGCAACAAAAGCAGCCACCATGCCGGTCAGGATGCCGGCGGCAAAACAAACCAGGAAAATTACCAATTCTACCGGCAGGTTAAACTGCAGCGACAATCGGGGAATGGATCCGATAGCCCCCGACAACTCCAGCGCCGTCTGAAAAGAAAGTGTTCCGAATATTAAAAATATCAACTTGTATGAGAGGCCCTTTTTCGCTGCCGTCAGTAGACTCTTCCATGACGGTCGGCTGACCAAAACCAGCACCACCAAAGCTGACAGCACCGCCAGGGCCAGTTCGATTCTGAGGATACCATAAATGGCGATAGCCAGCGGTATGGGCCAGATAGTCCTCAGAATGCCGCCCAGTGCCCGCAAAAGCTCACTGTGTCCTAGCCCGTCGTTGCCCACGTGACGAATGAAGAAAAACATGCCCAGGGCAATCATGACCAGACTCATGGGCATCTGCATGAGGGCCACCGAGCCGATAGGCATACCGGTGATCGCTTCCGTCAAAATAATTCCCGGATAAATCGGCCAGAAAAACTCGACCAAATGACGGAACCAGTAGTTGCTGGCAGTGCGGAACTCGGCCGGATAGCCACCATGTCCCAGGACGTTGTCGACCAACGGCGCCGACAAAAGAGAACCTCCCGGCATCGGCATCAGCCCCACCAGCGGCGGCAGCAGGGCTACGGCCGTCTTATTACCTCCCGGCAACCCGCGGCAGGCATCGGTAAGCTTGTCCAGAAAGTGCAGTTCCTGGAGCAGTTGTCCCAGGGCAGTAATCAAGACTATTACCGAGGTCAGCGAGATAAACCGTTCCGATTTCAGCAACTCCCAGTATCCGGCCAGCAGGTCGGATGGGTTGACCCCGTATAGAAGCGCCGTCACCACTCCCGCCCCGAAAAGACTTACGGCTACCGAGACCCTCTTTCGCAGGGCCAAAACGATAAGCGCAAAAACAAACACCAGCTTCAGCGCATCCATGCCGGCCAGTATAGCATACCGGGAGCAAATGTCAATCAACAGACTTGACAGTAGACCGAACGGCCGCTTAGCTTGATGTCAAACCGCCATGCAAAATGGACAGCACAGCTTCAGGTAATCGACTATGCCGACGCTACGACCAAAGGAAAAACCTCTCAAGGTAGTAACCACCATCAACGGGCGGCTGGTACGGCGCGGGCATGATCGAATATCCGTCTTCGACAACGCTCTTCTATACGCGGAAGGTCTGTTTGAAACGCTACTGGCAGTTGACGGCCGCATGATGTTCGTCGACGAGCACCTTCGTCGTCTCTACCGCGGAGCCAAGATTGTCGGACTTCAGATTCCGGTCAAGGCCGACCGGCTGACCCGTTGGATGCTACGCACGGTGCGCGCTCATCCCGACCGCATCATCAAACTGCGTCTGACCATCACCAGCGGCGAGTCGGCCCGCTGGGTCGGTCGCCAGGGCCGTCCACAGGTAATCCTCAGCGCTTCCCCGCACCAGATGCCAATCCGGCCGTTCAGGTTGTGGGTATCCGATTTTCGCATCGATCAGCAGTCTGTTTTTCGCCAGATAAAAACGCTGTCGTATGCCATCCACGCTGCCGCTTTGAAGCAGGCTCGGCTGAAACATTGCGATGATGCCCTGCTGCTCAATGAGAAGGGCCAACTGGCGGAGGTGACGTCAGCCAATATCTACTGGGTACGGCGAAGGAAGCTGTACACACCGCCGCTGAGCGCCGGCTGTCTGGAGGGAGTGACACGCAAGCTTGTTCTTAAAGAGGCCAGGAAACTGAACCTGCCGCTCAAGGAAAGCGACGGCACTGTCGACAGCCTGCTCGGCGCCGACGAGGTCTTCATCTCCAGTTCGCTGAAACTGATCGTCGGCGTTTCGCACCTGCTGGTTGGCCGACGCACCCATCGTCTCAAAACTGGTCCGGTCACCGATATGATTAGCGACCACTTTCAGCGCCTGATCATGCTGGATTGAAAAGATTATATCCGGCGCAGGGTGGGGGCTTGTTTCTCACCAATAATAGTGGCGATGCCACCGGCGGACATAAAGCCCGCCGCTACGCGAGGTTTTGTAGGTTGGAACCCCTTGTGGTTCCGACGGGTCGCTATGAAAACGTCAAGATTGTAGGTCGAAACCCCTGCGGTTTCGACAATTGCCTGTGGGCGGCAGATGTCTACATCTGCCCTATGCTGGTTGCTATACAGGTCTACGAGTTCCCGTGGTGGACGTACATCCGGAGGTTGTCCCCAAAAGTATGTTTCACAAGGCAGCGAATGTCGTCACCCTGAGCGGAGTCGAAGAGCGACGACGATGTCCCAGGGACTTAGCCATGCTTCGACTCCGCTCAGCATGACCACTCTGGCGTCCGCAACGGCACTTATGGACCTTTTGGGACAGCCTCTCCTCGTGCGCCCACTTCTGCTGCATATTGTATTACCGGTTGCCGCATTACCTTTTTGTTGACTTCCGCTTCCAACCACGTCTATTCTGACCGCATACAGCGTCGTGTATGGAACACGATCTGACTCAAGCGGAGGCAGCATAGTGAATCGGATTTTAAGAATCTGTATATGGGTAGGCATCGCAGTAATTCTGGCTGCCGGCGCCGCAGCTCAAGGTCCTTCTGACTATTCACAGGGTAGTCTGTACGATGTTCCTCCCCGCTGGCTGGCGGACATGCCGACGGCCGGAACTCTGCCGCGTGCCTACTACAGTATCACGGTCCGATTTTATCCCAACGGCGGCGCCCTGGGTTATACTGATATCGGCTTATCAAACCGGCTGATGATGGGCATCGCCTTTGGTGCCGAAGACATCATCTCCAACCGCGACCCGAACTGGAATCCGCGTATCGAATTCAATCTTAAGTTCCGGATCATTGACGAGTTGGAGTATTTCCCGGCCGTCAGTGTCGGTTTCTCTTCGCAGGGCAGCGGCGCCTGGAACCGGGATTCCGACCGCTATACTTTCAAGTCCCGTGGTTTCTATGCCGTGGCCAGCCGGAGTTTCTATTTCTACCAATGGACTTCCGGCTGGCATGCCGGTATCAACTACTCTCTTGAGAACGACGTTGACGAAGAAAAGGATCCCAACTTCTTTATCGGCTTTGATGCGACGTTCAAGTATAACCTGGCCCTGCTGGCTGAACTGGATGCCGCCCTCAACGATGATCGCTCCACCCTGCCGGATGGGACACAGAACAGGTTCGCCGGTCGCGGCCGGGGATATTTCAACGTATCCGTCAAATGGCTGTTTGCTGAGAACTTGGAACTGGAAGCCCTGCTGAAGGACCTGTTTCTCAACCGTCGTGACACCGACACCTTCACCCGTGAAATACGGCTGACCTATATCGACCATTTCTGACGGCAGTCTTGCCGGTGCCGGACCAAGTCAGTACGAGGCGTCGTTCAGTTTGCCTTGCGGAAAGCCTCCATGAATGCCACCAGTTTCTCTACTCCCTCAAGCGGCATGGCATTGTACATCGAGACCCTGACACCACCCACACTGCGGTGTCCTTTGAGTCCGACGAATCCCGCCGCTTTGGCTTGGGTAATAAGCTTCTGCTCCAATTCCTCCGAAGGCAATCGCATGGTAACGTTCATCCAACTGCGGCTGTCGGGTTCGACGGTGCCACGGAAGAAGTCCGGGGCACCGTCCATCATGGCATAGAGGCAATCCTTCTTGGCGATATTGTTCTTCTCGACCGCTTCCAACCCGCCCTGCTGCTTAATCCAGTCCAGCACCAGCCTGACCATGTAAATGGGAAACGCCGGCGGCGTGTTGTACATCGAGTTCTTTTTAGCATGGGTCTGGTAGTTGAACATACTGGGCAGGTTCTCCGCGCACCTGGCCAGCAGGTCATCGCGAATGATTACGACCGTAACTCCCGCCGGGCCGAGGTTTTTCTGGGCGCCGGCATAGATCAGCGAAAAGCGGCTATAATCAAGTCGACGCGAGGCGATGTCGGATGACATGTCGCACACCAGCGGTACCCCTTGCAGGTCGGGGAACTGGTGAAACTGGGTGCCGACGATAGTGTTATTGGAGGTCAGGTGCAGGTAAGCCGCATCCGACGGGCAATCGATCTGTCCCGCAGTAGGCACCATGCGATAGCCCTCCGCCTGAGAGGAGAACGCCACCTGCACGTTGCCGACACCGCGGGCTTCTTTGATGGCCTTGGTCGACCAGGTACCGGTGTCGACGTAGGCGGCGGTTTTGCCCGATGCCAGAAAATTAAGAGGAATCAGGGCAAACTGTGTCGAGGCTCCACCGCCGAGAAACAGAACGTGGAACTGATCTGTCAGCCCCAGAATCTCCCTGATCAGCGTCGCAGCACTACGGCTGATCTCATCGAACTCCGGTGAGCGGTGCGATATTTCCATCACCGACATCCCCGTTGAATGATAATCCAGTAGCTCTTTCTGCGCTTGACGCAAAACATCCAAAGGCAGGGTGGCCGGGCCGGGATTGAAATTGTAGACTCTGTCAGCCATCTATCACCTCACGAATTAGGCATGTCCTGCCTGCTGTTATTGTTATCATATTAGTCAGCTTTACTTGCTGCCGACATACTCTCCAATCAGCCGCTCAATAATGACACCGATGCGGAGCATATTCTCCTTAGTCGAAGCCCCCACGTGCGGGCTGAACAGACAATTGGGCGCGTCGATCAACGGCGAGTTCTCCGGTGGATCGGAATACCACACATCGGTGGCATAACCGGCCAGTTTGCCGCTCTTGAGAGCTTCGACAACGTCCTCTTCCACGCAAAGCTTGCCCCGACCGGTGTTGATCAGATAAGCTCCGTCTTTGAACTCAGCCAGAGATTGTGAATTAATGATACCTCGCGTGTCCTCAGTCACCGGCATGTGCAGCGACACAAAATCCGATTCTTTCAGGACCTCAGTAAGCGTCGGTCGGATTTCCGCGAAATCCGTAAAGTTGACGTCCGGGTGCCAGCCGAGTACCCGCATCTGGAAAGCCCGCGCCCGCACCGCCAGCGCCAGGCCGATACGTCCCAGTCCGATAATTCCCAATGTCTTTCCGTACAACTCGACGCGACCCAGTTCCTTTTTGATCCACTTCCCCTGGCGCATCGAAGCGTCAGCCAGGTTCAGCCGGTTAGCCAGGCCGATCATCAGGGCAAAAGACAGTTCCGCCACTGCCGTAGTCGAGGCCTCGGCCGTATTCTGTACGATAATGCCTTTCTCGGCCGCATACGTGCGGTCAACGTTGTCCAGTCCCACCCCGCCGCGCAGAACCATTTTCAGTCGCGGAGCCTTGTCGATATACTCCCGGGTCACTTTGGTCTTGCTTCGCACCAATACAATTTCCGTATCCGACAAGCGACTTTTGTCATCGGTCACTTCGCCGTATTTGGAGAGAATCCCGGGCAGGCTGGGATCAAAAGCGTCGGAAATCAAAATAAGCATAGCTACTGTCCTTTCATATTATTCATCGAGCAGATTCACTACCATACCGCTGCGCAGCTTGGGTTCAAACCAGGTCGACTTGGGCGGCATGATCTCATCGGCATCAGCGACTTCCAACAGTTGCTGAACTGAAACCGGGGAAAGAGTGAAAGCCGCGGCATAGCGACCACTATCGACCAACCGCACCAGTTCACCAACACCGCGAATACCGCCCACAAAGCTGATATTTGGATCGGTTCGGATATCCTTGATGCCCAGAATCGGGGTCAGCAGCAATTCGGACAGAACTGCCGCGTCGATCGATGCCGAAGCACAATTGCCGTCCACAGCCTTCCCGGCGGCAACCAGCGTGTACCACCTGCCGTCACAGTACAGACCGAAACTGCCGGAGCCCCCGGGAACCACCGCCTCGGCGACGGCTTCGACCGTGAAGTTTCCTCTCACTTTCTCGATCAGTTGTGCCGGTGTCAGACCGTTGAGGTTTACCACCACCCGGTTGTATGGCAGGATCTGCAATTCGTCGTGGGGAAACATCACGTTGAGAAAGAAGTTGTAAGTCTCTCGTCCGGAGTGGTTCGGATTAGTCGCTCGCATTCGCCGGGCAACCTCGGCGGCCGCTGCCGACCGATGATGGCCGTCGGCGATATATATCTCCGTCAACTCAGCGAAATTATTCACCAGCCGGTCAATGGTTGTCTTTGAAGATACCACCCACATCTGGTGACGCACACCATCCTCGCTCACGAAGTCGTAGATCGGACGTTCACTTGTTACGGTATCGAAGACAGCTCTTATCGCCGGCCGGTTGCGAAAAATCGAAAACACCGGACCCACCTGTGCCCGCAGGTGCTGAATATGATCGGCACGGTCACTGACCTTTTCCGGTCGCGTCTGTTCGTGTTTCTTGATCCGCCCCTCCTCGTACTCGGCTACCGACGTCAAAGCCACCAGCCCGGTTTGAATGTGCCGAATCATAGTCAACCGGTAAAGATACAGACAGGGTTGATCGTCGCGACACATGATTCCGTCATCAATCAGCCGCTGCAGGTTCTCACGGCCACGCTGATAGACCTCTTGACTGTAAGCGGATATGTCCCGGGGGAAATCGACTTCCGGTTTGTTGACTCTCAAAAACGAGCGAGGATTGTCGCGCACCAACTCACGGGCTTCCTTACTGCTTAAAACATCATAGGGTGGAGAAGCCACCCGGGCGGCCCATTGCGGCTCAGGCCTGAGACCTCTGAAGGGACGAATTACCGACACCTCTGACATACTCCATTATCTTCGAGCATCTGATCAGATCACCAGATCTTTGTGAATGCCAACTGATCCAGGGACATTGTCAACATAGGGCCAATATACTAAACCCTCCCGGCAAGCCAACAGATATGTTGGTAGCCACTTTCTTTCCCGCCGATCGGCACAAATCGGCAAAAAAATGCGGACCGGCTTATGGCCGGCCCGCTGTAACCGTCAAGTCAGGTATCGTTGCTATTTCATATGCTTCGAGATCAGCTTGGTCATCTCAAACATCGAGACCTGCTTCTTGCCGCCGAAGACCTTCTTGAGCTTATCGTCGGCGTTGATCATACGTCGATCGGCGGAATCCTGAAGCTTATGCTTCTTGATGTATTCCCAGAGCTTCTTAGTCACCTGTGTGCGCGGTATCGGCTTGTCGCCGACCACCGCCGCCAGATCCGGTGACAAAGTCATCGGTCGCATGAAAGCGGGATTCGGTTTCCGTTTGGTTTTTGCTTTCTTCTTGGCCACTTTCCTCTTGGCCGGTTTCCGCTTGGCGGTCGTCTTCCTGACGACTCTCTTTTTGGCGACCTTTTTCTTGGCCGGTTTCCGCTTGACGGTCGTCTTCCTGACGACTCTCTTCCTGGCGACCTTCCTCTTAGCCGGTTTCCGCCTGGCGGTCGTCTTCCTGACGACTCTCTTCTTAGCGACTTTCTTCTTGGCCGGTTTCTGCTTGGCGGTCGTCTTCCTGACGACTCTCTTCTTGGCGACCTTCCTCTTGGCCGGTTTCCGCCTGGCGGTCACTTTCCTGACGACTCTCTTCTTGGCCGGTTTCCGTTTGGCGGTCGTCTTCCTGACCGTCTTTTTCCTAACGGGTTTTTTCTTCCTTGCAATTACCATCTGTGGCTCCTTCCGCCATTAAGGTTCATGTCTCTTTTAATTCTCTAACTCACCCTCACCCGGATTCATCAGTGTCTCAAGCTGTATCAACTCTAAAGAAAACAATTATTTGAAAATATTGGCAAGAATAAAAATTGACTTCCGGAGACTTTTTTTACCAGTTAAAACTCACGGCGTAGTTCGATAACCGGAGCCTCACGGGGACAACCGAGTCGAAACGGAAACCAGTGACCGACTCCCGACGACGTATAGAGATGACTGTGCTGATGCCGATAGTGTCCCCACGGGTAACGTTGTAGTTGCAACATTTCGAACAATGAACGATTTCCCAGACCGATCTGCCCCCCATGAGTATGTCCCGCGAGGGTCAGGTTAACATCGGCTTCGGCGGCATAGCCGAATACGTCGGGACGGTGGCTCATCAACAGCGCCGGCTCACCGTCAAAACGCTCTCGCATCGTGTTCTGCAGAGGCTCCCCGAAGAACGTCGTGTCCCCGATAACCATCGAGCGCGGATCGTCCAGGCCGGCCACCAGCAGGCGCCGGGCGCCATTTGCAATCCTCACCGAACTGTTCACCAGCAAAGAGATGGAAGAGCGATCGAAAGCTCGCCGTACCGCGGTAATACCACGGTAATACTCGTGATTCCCCAGACAGGCGAAGGCACCCAGCGGCGGATTGAGTTGTTCAATCATAGCCAGCGCCTCGGGCAGAAGCCGCAGGTCGTCAGCAACGTCCCCGGTCAGCAAGACCAGATCAACCGACATCGGCTCTGCTCGCGAGAGAACGTCGGACAGGTCATCCAGGGTAACGTACTGTCCCAGGTGCAGGTCCGTCAGGTGTAACAATCGTAACCCGGAAAGTTCTCCCGGAAGAGTATCGATAACAAGCGGTCGGAGATAAACTCTCACATCGGCAAAAGCCCCGGCGAGCCCGGAGACACCGGCAGATACCGACAGCAGCGGCACTGCAACCGTCGCTGTTTGCAAAAACAGACGCCTTTTCTCATTCAATGGTCGGCCACTACCTTGATCCGCAGGAGACAACCGACCGAATACCCAGCGCACAAGATGAACCAACCCCGAAAACGGCAGAGAAAACATCAGGCTGAGTTGAAGAACCACTGCCAGGTTGGTGGCAATTGCCGCCGCGAAAGCCAGCCATTTCTGGCCGGTGTATTCACCTATACCCCACAGAATGATAGTCATTGTTCCCGATAGCGGCAGACCAATCGCCACCCGACGCACAAGCTTGTGGCGCCACCAGGAACGGTTCAAGAACCAGAGTAAAGAACCGGTCACCAGGCCCAATATCAGGATGACGACGGCAACGAAAATAACCGGCAGCAAAATGCGCATAGAATCAGTATCCCATCATATTATTACAACATATACGGCCGGCCATCGACAGCGGAACAATCTTTCTGATACTTAATTTCGACCTCTCACCGGAACTGTCGACAGGGAAAGCAATCGCGCGCAATCATGGTGTTGTTTGGGACCGGCGAGTTATCCTACTTCCGCCAGACCGCCGGGCGCAGGACAATCAGGACGGTGAATATCTCCAGCCGTCCCAGCAGCATGGAAAAGATCAGGATCCATTTGCCCGGGATAGGAATCCAACCGTAGTTCTCAACGGCGCCGATCCCGGCCAGTCCCGGCCCGATATTGGCAATCGTCGCCGCGGAACAAACCAGGGCCGTGGTCAGGTCGGGAACGAAAAGCGTCATCAGTAGCGCCGTCACCAGAAACAGCACTACGAATAGAATGAAGAAAGAGACGACGTTTATGATGCGCGATTCATCGATAGTCTGGTTTCCGATTTTCACCGGTGCCACCAGGCGGGGTTGGGTTAATTTGCGCAACTCGTTAAAGGCCACCCGACCGACGATCATTATCCGAATCATCTTTATACCGCCGCCGGTAGAACCGGCACAGCCGCCGAAAAACATCAGAAATACCAGCAAAAAGCGCAGGAAATCCGGCCACAGGTCAAAATCAGCCGTTACAAAACCGGTCGTCGTGATAATGGCCAGCGTCTGGAAGGAGGCGGTGCGTAACGTGTTATAGAACCCCTCAATCTCCCGACTTTGTTCGGTATAGTGAGCGTGAAACTCCTCGGTGGTCATCTTCTCGGCACGGAAATGTGTAGCCGCCTCGTCTTCGGGCGCCAGGCCGTTGATTGAAAGTACACAGGTGATAACGACTATCGTAATGACAATCACCGAGGTGTAGAAAGCGAATTCCTTGTTCTTTACCAGTGAGTGGAGATCACCGCGCAACGCTCGAAAATGCAGGAGGAAATTGATTCCGGCAAAGTACATGAAGACAATTATCACCCATTGAATGAAGTCCGAGTTGTAGGCGGCAATCGAGGCGTTGCGGGTGGAAAATCCGCCGGTGGCCATGGTCGCAAAGGTGTGACAGACGGCATCGAACAGGTTCATGCCTCCGACCAACAGCAGGACCGTTTCAGCCGCTGACAACAATAGATAGACGCCCCACAGTATCGAAACCGTCTGAGCCAGCCGCGGTCGCAACCGGTCTTTCGTCGGCCCCGGCACCTCACCACGGAACATCTGGTAGCCGGATACGCCCATAGCCGGGAAAATCACAATTGCCAGAGTGATAATTCCCATCCCTCCCAGCCAGTGAGTCATAGACCGCAGAAACAGCAATGACCGGGGCAGTGCCTCTACGTTGTTCAGTATTGAAGCCCCGGTGGTTGTGAAGCCGGACATCACCTCGAAGTAGGCATCGGTAAACGAAAGCATCAGTCCGGCGGCACTGCTGTCTCGCTGGGAGACAAAGTACAGAAACATGGGTATAGATGCCAGGAAGGCCAGGGCAAACCAGCCGATGGTGACAATCGCGTACCCCTCCCGAATCCCCTGCAAGTTACGTCCCCCGCGACAGATCAGCACCAGCAACGTCCCGATGAAAAGTGATGCCAGGATGGCCAGCACAAAACCGACTACGTCGGGCACGGACAATAATTCAGATAGTTCCAGGGGCCAGTTATCGTAGAGGGCGATACCCAGCGGTGCCACCAGGGTCGCCCCCATCACCTGCATCAACTTCCCGATGGCATACCCGACCGCCGTCTTGTGCATTGGTCAACCTCGCCTGGAAGATCGACGGGGTTTGAAGAGCCTGGATATGGTCGGCAGATTCTTGTCGTGGGTAATCATGATAACGTGGTCGTCAGGCTCGATAATCGTCTCGCCGTCGGGCAGGATCATATTGTTGCCCCTGACAATCACACCGATTATAGACCTTCGTTTCAACTTGCCGGCGATCTCCTTCACCCGGGTATTCGCCACCAAGCTGTCAGGATCGACCGTAAAGCGCACCGCCTCAATATCCGCATCGGAGAGTTTAACGACGGCGCCAATATGACCGCGGCTTATTATCTCAAGAATCTCACGCGCCATTGTCAGGCGCGGATTGATTACATGGTCAATACCGATGGAATTAAACAGTCTGTCATGGCGGGATTCGGTAGTGGTAACGATAACCTCGTGGGCACCCTCGGTTTTAGCCAGAAGCCCCGAAAGCATATTGTAGTCGGCACCTTCGGAAACAGCGATGAAAAACGAGGCCTTATCCACATTCAACTCGACCAGTAAATCCGGTTCGGTGCAGTCACCGTGAAGTACTTCGACCCGGTCGTAAATACTGGCTGCCGTCTGCGCCTGTTCCAGGTTGGGATGAACAAAAGTGACGTGGTGTTCGCTGGTGTCCAGAGCCCGGGCCAACTCCAGGGCGGCGTAGGTGTCACCGGTCATGATGATTTTTCGGCTGTCTTTCTTTTCCACACCGACCAGTCGCAGGAAACGTTCGCGCGATTCGCGCGGGAACAGACTGTAGAGAATGTCACCCGGTTCAATGACCGTATCGCCATAAGGTATCATCCCCCGACCACGGCGAACAATAGCAGCAAATAGAACCACGTCCGGGGCGATTGCCTGCCGTATTTCACTGGGGGTCTTGCCGGCCAGTTCCATTTTATCGGTGATACGATAGCCCCGCATAAGAATCTTACCATCCTCGAAATCAGCCGATTCCACGGCATGGGGAGTTTGCACATATTGAAGGATGTGCTCCACCAGCACCTGTTCCGGGTGGATTACCGACGTGATACCGAGTTTCTGCAGGTCTACCAGCTTCGAAGCTTCGGTGAACTCCCGGGAGCGTAACCGGGCTATGCGCTGGCCTACGTCGTACTGGGCGGCAATGGCACACACTACGATATTGACCTGATCGTTGGGCGTGACGCCCAACACCATGTCGGCGTCGGTCAGGCCGGCCTCTATCAACAGTGACGGAGAGGCACCGGAACCGTTGAGAATCTGCAAGTCCAGTTTATCGGCGATAGTTCGACAGAGATGTGGATCGAGTTCAATCAGGGACAGTTGGTGTTTGTCCCTCAGTAACTGTTCGGCCAGACTATGCCCGACAACGCCACCACCGACGATAATAATCTTCATACTACAACCAGCTACCTCTTCCGGAGATCTCCCGGATAATGGATATAGAGAAACCTCGTTAGCACTTTCTACAGAGTAATTTCTGACCCGCAGCCACCCGCGTCAAACAAATTATTTCCTTCAGATTACCGGTCAACATAGAACAGCCTGCGGATCGGTCACCCTGTCCGCAGGCTGAATTGCACACCGGTTACCGGCGGGGCCGGTTAAAACCCGTATATCTCACCATACTTGGCGTTCATGTAGTCCATCAGGGGCTGGTGGTCCAGTGGTTTTCCGGTCACCTTCTCACACAGTTTTCCCGCCCGGTAGCGCTGCCCATGCTGATGGATATTGGTCCTCAGCCACTTAAGCAGCGGCGCGAACTGACCGTTTTCAAACTGCCTGTCCAAATCGGGTATATCCTGCCTGACCTTGGCAAAGAACTGTGCCGAATACAGATTCCCCAGCGTATAGGTGGGAAAATATCCGATCAACCCGGCCGACCAGTGAACATCCTGCAGGCAGCCATTGGAGTCCTTGTCGACCTCGATACCGAAGTACTTCTTGAAACGGCTGTTCCACTCACCGGCGGCATCGGCCGGCTTGAGGTCACCGGTCAGAAGCGCCCGCTCCAGTTCGAAGCGCAGCAGAATATGCAGATTGTAGGTAGCTTCGTCCGCCTCGACACGGATATATGATGGCTTCACATCATTGATGGCGGCATAGAAATCATCCAGCTTGACATCCTGAAGCGAATTGCGGAACAGGCGTTGTGCCTGCGGGAAAAAATACTTCCAGAAAGCCTTGGAGCGGCCCACCTGGTTTTCCCACATGCGGGATTGAGACTCATGAATACCCAGCGAAATCGATTCACCCATCGGCGTACCAAAATGGTTTTTCTTATCCAGACCCATTTCGTACAGGCCGTGACCGGCTTCGTGCATGGTGCCGAACAAAGCGTCGTTGAGTCGGTTGGGGTTGTAACGGGTCAGGATACGGGTGTCGCCGGGGCCGACACCATCACAGAACGGATGGGTGGTAATATCGAGCCGCCCGGCATTGAAATCAAACCCCATAGCAGCCGCCACCGACTCACCGAATATTCGCTGCAATTTGACATCGTATTCCCGCTCGACAATCGAGACGTCCGGCTTTTTGGGAGCGTCCTTTATCTTGCCCAACAGCGTCACCAGTTCGATGCGCAGTTTCTTGAAAACCTCGACGATGTCATCAACGGTCGCGCCCGGTTCGTAGTCATCCAGCAGCGCATTGTACGGCTCACCCTCGTAACCGTAAGCCTCAGCCTTACGGCGGGACAGATTGAGAACCTTCTCCATCCAGGGCAGGAATTTCTTGAAATCGGAGTCCTTCCGGGCAGCGGCCCATTCCGATTGGGCCAGGGTGGTCGTTTTGGTTATTTCTTCAACAAGTTCCTTGGGCAACTTGGTGGCTTTGTCGTACTGGTAGCGCAGTTCCCGGATATTGGCCGCTTCGGGGGAATCCTCCGTCTTGACCAGATCGGATTGTTCTACTTCTGAGAGCAACTCGTTTATTTTCGGGTCGGTGAACATCTCGTGCGTCATCCGGGCCAGCAGCCCCATTTGGTCTGCCCGAAACGGCGTACCGGCCGGTGGCATGTAAGTATGCTGGTCCCAGTAAAGGACGGAGCCGGTGGAACCCAGAAGAGAAATCTCCCAGCAACGTTTGATGAGTTCATCGTAGGCAGCTTTGGCAGTCATCTCGTACTCCTTTGCAACTGGCTGCTCTCGTGCCGGTGGCACATCCAATGGTAGGCACCGTCACCGGCCTGGCTAGCCAAAATTCTTTCCAGGTTCATATTCCAGATTTTCAAAGTAAGCAAAATCAGCGCAAAGGCAAGGTGACAAGCCACTTTTGTGACAAGTCACTTTTACTTGATTGCCGACCCGGTGCGAAAGGGCTGGCCGCAATTTATTTTCGTCCAGACCGGTCCGGTGGCCCGGGGACCCTGCCTGACGGCGGATGCAACTGAAAATATGGAGGAAAACATGCGCGTTACTACCACTCCCAACATCGAAGGCCACCGCATCAGCAAATACTTCGGCCTGGTCAGCGGCGAGGCCATTATGGGCGCCAACATCTTCAAGGACCTTTACACGAGAGTATGCGCTGCCACCAATTCCAGCAACATTTTGTAAGTTACATGCACAGTCTGGCCGGCCTTGACACGGCCGATTTTTTGCTTGACAACTGTATGACAATTCGTTAGACTCAATGTGACGCTGAGAACATCGTTCTTTTCGGAACGAGTCAATACTCGCATGGGCGAGTGAGAGAGAACGCAACAGGACATACATCGACTCGATAAGTACATACTGATGTCACGCTAACCGCCACAGTGTGACCGGTTTTGTGATGAGGGTTTTGCCCTCGGAAAAGACCGGGATGTGGGATTTTGGGTTGGGCAGTTTATTTCTCAGGACTGCCGCCCGGCGATTATGCCGACACGTGGGAGGTAGTGAGCCGTCCGAAGACGGCACACAGGATAACAGTGGTAACGGGACAGGAACATCGCCGACTTTATAGCTCTATCGAGAGTTTCCTCTGTGCGGGCAGTTCCGCGCTGTTGATCTCGGCTGCCCAACTGTATCCGGAGGTCTGGTTTCTCTCCATTGTCGCCCTGGTGCCGTTTCTGTGGCGAGTCATCCGTGCCTCGCGGGCGGAATCACTCCTGTTGGGTGTGATACTGGCCACCTGCTATGCCCTGGTAGCCCGAGCCAATGAACTCTGGATTGCCCCCGGTCCCTTCCTGCTGAAGCTCCTCGCCCTCAATCTCGTCTTCTGCATCTACGCCCTGGCTGTCAACCGGCTCAGGAAAACGATCGGCTTCCATGTCATTTTCGTGGCGGCTCTGTGGCTGCCGCTGGAGTATCTGCTGGATAGCGTCGTCGGCATTGGCAGTATCTTCTCGCTGGCCGCCGGTGACTCGAGCTTTGTCATCAGGATCGGCTCCCTGTTCGGGATGTTGATGATCTCGTTTGTAGTGGTAATCGTCAACTCACTGATCTTGATTCTTCTCAAAGAACTGGCCAGAGCCTTGCTGACCGGCCGAGCGCTGGTATTTACCACCCCCCGGAGAACCTATCCTCCGTTCAAACATATTACTTTTCAAAGACGCAGCTACTATTTCCCGGACCGCCGCGCCCCGCCACCTGTTCACGTGCCGGTTTGATAACCGGTGTTTTTCCTTGAACGTGTGCCCCATCGGTACACAATCCTAAATAAGTTGGGAACTCAAGTGCTCTTCTGTTCGTCGCACGTTAGTGTTGCGATATACAGTAGGAAGCATAGAACGTAAGATATTGAGGAACGAAACAAATGCGTAAATTTAGTTTAGTACTTTTGGCCGCTGCTCTTCTGCTGGCGGCCGGCGGAACCGCGTGGGCCGATCAGGTGGTGGAGAAAGGCTTGCAC